>Ga0207752_1000133_pt1 | contig 33758 bp, 30 predicted proteins | sample Pon2CUnioCityCA_6_FD_187272 | JGI IMG/M metagenome (GOLD analysis project Ga0207752, IMG submission 187272) | Marine sediment microbial community from Union City, CA, USA - Pond 2C Sediment 2 (SPAdes) | ecosystem: Environmental > Aquatic > Marine > Intertidal zone > Salt pond sediment ... | reverse complement strand
TGACCAATGCGCGGGACGCCGTCGAGCAGTGCACCTGGGACGAAAAGGACCCGTCCGCCTGCCGGATTATCCTTTCCACCGCGCAGGAAGGCGGCCGGGTCGTGTTCACCGTGCAAGACACCGGGGCGGGGATCGCGGAAAGCTCTCTCGACAAGATCTTCGAGCCCTTTTACACGACCAAGGAGGTGGGCAAGGGGATGGGGCTGGGTCTCGCCATCACTTACAGCATCGTGAGCGATTTCGGCGGCACCATTTCCGTGGAGAGCCGGCCCGGCAGCGGCACGTGCTTCACCCTTCGGTTTCCGGCGGTTTCCCCGGAAGAAAGGCAGGGCAGATGAAAAAGATCCTGGTCATCGACGACGAAGTGCCGACCCTCGACATGCTCGAACTGTTTCTGGGCGCCTGCGGCTATGAGGTGCTGGTGGCGGAAAACGAGGCTGCCGGAATGGAGATTTTCGAGAAGGAGCGGCCCGGCATCGTGCTGACCGACATCAAGATGCCCGGAAAGGACGGCCTTACCATTCTGAAGCGGATCAAGGAGATCTCGGCCGGCACCGAGGTGATCGTGATCACCGGGCACGGCGACAAGGACCTGGCCCAGCGGGCCTTCGAACTGGAGGCCAGCGGGTTTTTAAACAAGCCATTGGACACCGCCGAGCTCAACGATGCCCTGGAGCGGGCCGAAGAGCGGCTGAAAAGGAGCGGGGCTTCGGACTGACCGGAGGGTTGCTTCTTTAACCCTCCAGGGAGGTTGGAGGACACGGGACGGCCATGCAGTTTCGGGGGGAAGTGCCGAAGCACGAATTCGAATTTCGTGCGTCGGATTTCCAGTTTATGCCTGGTATTTGTTTTGGCCCCATTCAGCAGCCCACCTGATGCCTTCCGTTCTGCTGCGGGGGGAGCCTGCTGCCCTACGCCACCTTGTCGTCGATGCTGTCGCCGTCGGAAAGCCCGGTCCACTCAGGCCCGGCAGCGAAGAATCGTTCCACCAGATCCGTGTAGCGATCCATTTGCCGGCAGCGATGAATTTTTTTGGCGATCAGCCGCCCGCCGTCAAATCCGATGCCGAAGTATTTCCAGAACCCTTTCATCCGGTCCAAAAGATGGCCCGGGCCGGAAAGCTTACTCCGGTAGCCCTCGATCAGATCGTCATGAAACGCCCGAAAGCGCTCTGCCCGGCGGTCGATTCGATGCCTGCTGCTTCGGATCGCGCGGGCAAGGTGCGGGTCGACCAGAATCCCCCTTCCGAGCATCCACCCGCCGACGCCGGGAAGCTGCTCGGCAAGACGTCTAAAATCAGCGGTCGTGTTGATATCCCCGTTGTAGACTACCGGATGCGTCGATTCGGCCAGGACCGAAGCGAACCGGAGCCGGTCAGGGCGGCCGCCGTACATCTGGCCGGCGGTTCTCGGATGCAGAATGATTTCGGTCAGTGGATAGCGATTCAGCACCGGCAGCACCTCGAAAATCTCGTCCGGATCGACCCGGCCGAGACGCAGCTTGACCGAGAACCGGATCGAAAGCGCCGAAAGAACCTCTTCCAAAAAGGCGTCGATTTTTTCCGGATGCGGCATCAGCCCGCATCCCCTTCCCTTTTTCATGACCATGGGAAACGGACAGCCCAGGTTCCAGTTGAGCTGGTCGTAGCCGAGATCGAGCAGGGCGCGGGCCACGAGAACGAAATCCCCGGCGGATTTGCCGATGATCTGGGGCGTTACGGCAAGGCGCCGGTTCTTTTCGGGCATCAGGTCGGAGAGCAGCGAAGGGCGCACCCGAGGCCCGGAAACCGTGGGGATGAACGGGGCAACAGCCCGGTCGAACCCTCCGAAATGACGGCTGAACGCATCGCGGAAGACCGCATCGGTGTACCCCTTCAGCGGAGCGAGGATCAGGGGCGGTGGTGTTGGCTGCAGAGATGCACGCATCGGTTCAGACATTCCGGGTTAGGCGGTGAACAAGGGTAAGTCGTTGCACGGTCGAATGGTTAGAGCACTTGTCAAAATAACGCTCCGATAGCAAGGGATTGTTAAACAGCCAATTTATCATCGACAATGAGTGAAACTTATCCAGGCGCGCGGCAACCCAGACCGCTGCTGATCGGTTTTGACAACCCGGGTCTGGGCACTTATAGCATATGCCTTTGGTGTTGACGCTTCGATCGAGGTTTTGACGGCGGAGATCTTCTTCATGGCCGAATCCCAGTCGCATGCCCAGAAAAATGCGGCCCTGACCATTGCGGTGCTCAGCTCCTTTCTGACGCCGTTTATGATCTCTTCGGTGAACGTGGCGCTTCCGGCCATCGGAGAAGCGCTCGGGGCAGACGCGGTGATGCTGAGTTGGGTGGCCACGTCCTACCTGCTGGCGGCGGCTGCCGCGCTGGTTCCCCTGGGCAAAATTTCAGACATCCACGGCCGCAAAAAAATCTTCATCCTGGGGATCGGGTTGTTTACCGTGGCGGCCATGCTGTCCGCCGGCGCCGGTTCCGTTTGGAGCCTCATCGTCTACCGGGTTTTCCAGGGCGTCGGCAGCGCCATGATTTTTGCAACGAGCATCGCCATTGTCACCTCGGTCTTTGCCCCCCGGGAGCGGGGCTGGGCCCTTGGGATCACCGTGACGGCCGTCTATACCGGGCTTTCCTGCGGCCCCCTGTTCGGCGGGATTCTGACCGATTGGCTCTCCTGGCGGAGCCTTTTTCTGTTTCCCCTTCCCTTGGGGGTGGGCGTGATCCTGCTGGCGGTGTTTCGCCTCCCTGGAGAGTGGACCGATGCGGCCGGAGAGCGGTTCGATTGGATCGGTGCGGCGGTGTATGTCGCTGCGGTTCTGATGCTTCTGCTGGGCGCTTCCCGGCTTCCGGACGCCGCAGGATTCGGCTTGATGGGCGGCGGCGCGGCCGCTCTTGCCGGATTCGTCCTCTGGGAAAACCGGGTGCGGCAGCCGGTGTTCGAGGTGCACCTTTTTTCGGGCAACCGGGTGTTTGCCTTTTCCAGCCTGGCTGCCCTGCTCCATTACAGCGCCACGTTCGCCGTCACCTTTTTGTTGAGCCTCTATCTCCAGTATATCCTCGGCATGGAGGCGAAAATCGCCGGCGTGATCCTGGTGGCCCAGCCTGTCATGATGGCCCTGTTTTCACCGCTGGCCGGCCGTCTTTCCGACCGGTTCGAGCCCCGAATCATCGCTTCGATCGGTATGGCCATGACCGCAGTCGGGCTGCTTTTGCTGGCGGACATCGGAAAGGACACCTCCACAGGCTTCGTGGTGACGGTTTTGCTGTTCCACGGGATCGGGTTTGCCTTTTTCTCCTCGCCGAACATGAACGCGATCATGGGCAGCGTAGAAAAACGCTATTACGGGATCGCCTCCGGGGTGGTGGGCACCATGCGCCTGCTGGGGCAGACGTTTTCCATGGGCATCGCCACCATGATCTTTTCCCTGCTCATCGGACGGGTGCAGATTACCCCGGCGGTTCATGCCGAGTTCATCCAAAGCGTCAATGTTGCATTTCTCGTGTTTGCCCTTCTTTGCGTGGCAGGGATTTTTCTGTCCCTTGCCCGGGGGCGTCTTCATTCGAACTGAGTCACGATTTCCGGGGAAACCTCCCGCTCAAGGATTTTTTTACTGTTTCGCGGGACGCGAAACTTTTGTAAAATCGCGGCAGCGATTTTACAGCGATTTTATCTGGAGGCCGATATGCAGCCGTCTGACCGACTCGAAACGATCCTGAAGATCTTTCAGGAGATCAACGCCGTTCCCCGCTGTTCGAAAAAGGAATTACGAATCGCCGGATACCTGAAGAAGCGGGCCGAAGACGCGGGTTTTTCCGTCCGGCAAGACGCGGTCGGCAACCTGTCGATCCGGGTCCCGGCCTCTGCCGGGTGTGAAGGCGCCCAAGCGGTGGTCCTGCAGGGTCATATGGACATGGTCTGCGAAAAGCGGAGCGATTCGACCCACGATTTTTCCAAGGACCCGATTCGGATGCATCGGGACGGCGACTGGCTCAAAGCCGACGGCACCACCCTCGGCGCCGACAACGGAATCGCCCTGGCCTTGGCCCTGGCGCTGGCCGAGGACGAATCGCTCACCCGCCCGCCGCTGGAGCTGCTGTTCACCGTGGACGAAGAAACCGGTCTGACCGGCGCAAACGGCATGGAAAAGGATCTCATCCAGGGTCGGATCCTGCTCAATATCGATTCCGAAGACGAAGGGATCTTCACTGTCGGATGCGCCGGCGGGGTGGAGAGCCGGATCCAGAAGTCCATTGATTTCGCCCCGATCGAGCCGGACGCCGTCCTGTTTCACCTCGAAGCCGGCGGGATGAGAGGGGGGCACTCCGGGGTCGACATCCACAAGCAGCGCGCCAATGCCATTCACATTCTGGCGCGGGCCATGGACCGGATCGGGCGCGTTGCCGGGATCCGGCTCGTTGCCATCGAGGGGGGAAAATCGCACAATGCCATCCCCCGGCATGCCTGGGCGAGATTCTCCTGCGCCGGCAACGACTGCGAAAAAGTTCAGGAGAGGCTGCTTTCCGTGGAACGCGCGGTCCGGATGGAGCATGCCGACTCCGACCCTTCCCTGCGCCTGAACCTGCAAGGGCAGGAAAGGAAAGCGGCCCGGGAGCCGGCGCTTGCTCCGGAGGCGTCACTGGACGTGGTTCGCCTGCTTCTGGCCCTGCCCGACGGGGTCCAGGCGATGTCCCAGCAGATGGAGGGGCTGGTGGAAACCTCCTGCAATCTGGCCAAAGTGTCCATGGAAAAGGAAGGGCTGGAGATCGTCACCAGCCAGCGAAGCTCGGTGATGTCCCGGCTGGAGGACGTCACCCGGCGGATCGAGGCGGTGGCGGCCCTAACCGGTGCCGAGAGCAACCGACTGAATGCCTATCCAACATGGGAGCCGAACCTCGATTCTCCCCTGCTGGCCCGCTGCATCCGGGTGTATCGGGATCTTTTCGGGGCCGAACCTGCGGTGGAGGCCGTCCATGCCGGCCTGGAATGCGCGGTGATCGGCGCCAAGTACCCGGAGATGGACATGATCTCCTTTGGCCCGACCATCCGGGATCCCCATTCTCCGGATGAGGCGCTGCACCTGCCCTCGGTGGAGAAAGTATGGGAATTTCTTAAAACCCTGATGAAGTCGTTTGCGGAAGGAGGCGGCAGATAGGGTTCAACCGCATAGCGCATGGGGCATGGCGCATAGGGAAAAACAAGCGGCTGCGTTGTTTCCGTTCCTTCCCCGGCCCTGGAGGGCGCCATCGTTTTAGACGGTCACATCATTCCGCGCTCCAGACGGGCGCGGTATTCCCCGGCGGTCATGAGGTTGCCGGCGGCCCTTTCCACCACCTCCGATAATGCCGGGTGAATGTGCATCCCGTCGGCGATGGGAAGGATCGTGGGGCTGTCCGAGTACATCAACGTGACGATTTCCTGGATCAGCAGCGATGCCTGGGGCCCGATGATATGCGCACCCAGGATCTTTCCCCTTCCTGCCTCCACCACCAGTTTGACGAATTCGTCTTCGAGCATCATGGCATCGCCCTTTGCCGTGTCCCGGAATCGGTGAAAACCGATCAGGATGTCGTCTTCTCCGTCCAGGGCCACAGCCTCGCTCTGGCCCATGCCCACCGAAGCAATTTCAGGGACGGTGAACACCGCATGGGGAATCGCGCGATAGTCGACCCGGAGATTTTCCCCCAGGAAGGCATTGGCATAGACGATCTGGGATTCGAAATTGGCCGCGTGCTTGAACATGTACCGTCCGGTGGCGTCTCCAAAGGCCCAGATATTTTTCTGGCTGGTTTCGAGGCGGTCGTCCACCCGGATCCAGCCGTTATCGTCGACCTCGATGCCCCCCTTTTCCGGTGACAGAATGTCGGTGTTGGGAGCCCGACCGGTCGCCACGAGGATTTCCCCGGCCTCGAACCGGCGCGTCTTGCCGCCGTCTACCGAACGGGCCAAAAGCTGTTTTCCCCCCTTGCCGCCGGCGCCGACTTCGATGACCTCCCAGCCGGTCTGGATGTCCATCCACCGGGACATTTGCCGGAGCGCCAGGTCGGAGACCTCCGGCTCTTCTCCGGGGAGAAACTGCGGGTTGCGGCCGATGATGGTGACGTCCGTTCCCATGGCCGAGAAAAAGTGTCCCAGCTCTGCGGCGATGTAGCCTCCGCCCAGGATGGCCAGGCTTTCCGGACGGTTTTCGATGGTGAGAATGGAGTCGCTGGTGTGGAAGCCGACCGATGCCAGATTCCGGATGGGCGGGATCTTCGGCCGGGAGCCGATGCAGAGAAGAATCCTGGGCGCGGTGAGCGCCTCGGCGCCCGCCTTCAGCCGGTAGGGGCCGGCAAAGGCGGCGGGATGCGGAAAGTAGTCGATCTGTTCGGCCTTTTCCAGGGCCTTTCGGATGGCGTCGATTTCCGGATCGACAGCCCGGTGCATTCGGGCCATGATTTCTTTGAAGTCGACACGGCGGACGCCCGCCTCGATGCCCAGGCGTCCGGCCCCCTCGATGGTTCGCAGCACTTCGGCGGCATATACGAGAATCTTGGTGGGAATGCAGCCCTTCGTCAGGCAGATGCCCCCCGGCGGGTCCTTGTCGATGACGGCGATGCGGGCTTCGGGCTCGGATTGCAGCACCGCCTGGACGATGTTCATGGACGATCCGGTTCCGATGACGATCAGGTCGTATTTTTTCATGGGCCTCCTTTATGTCGATGCGAGCCCCGCCGCCCCTTTTTGGAGGGCGGAGAACATTTCCCCGTTGACTGACGCCCCACCCTGCTCAATGATACGATAAAGGGACGGCGGGCGCCATCGGGGTCATGGAAAGGCGCCGCCGGAACGTTGACGAAAGATCGAATCCGACGGGTCGGGCCGATCTCGATCGCCGGAGAGAGGTTGTGCCGAAATTGAAACACCCCCTTTTTCCCCGGGAGCCGCTGAAGGATGTTCCTGCCGCTTTCTGCCCGGCTGCCGTGGCGATGTGGCTCCTTGTTTTCCTGATGCCGGTACTGGCGGCGGTTTCTGCCGAGGCGGATTTTTTCCGCTATGTCGGCCCGGACGGGCATACGGTGTTCGTGGACGACCTGGGAAAAGTGCCGCCCGAATTCCGGCCGGAGGCCAAGCGGTACCGCGAAGCCGCGCCGGGGCCGGACCGGCAGCCGGTTCCGAACCGTGATCCCGTGGATCCGACCGCCCGACAGGACGGGGAGGCCGCCGAGGCGTTCACGCCCGTTTTCATCCAGCGCAATCGTGTGTTTGTCCCGGTCACCCTCGGCTACGGTGTCGTCGAGACCCAAGCCCTTTTGGTACTCGACACCGGGGCGTCGGTCACAACCCTCCACCGGGATGCGGCAGAACGGCTTTTCATGAGAGGGCTGGACCGCACCGTCGGCCGGACGGCCAGCGGCAATGTCGTGCGGGTCGAATTGGCCACCCTCGATTATATCCAGGTGGGCCCCCATCGGAAAGAACGGCATCGAATCGGCATCATCGATCCTGAAGGAGCGCCGCCGGGATACGATGGTCTCCTTGGAATGGACTTCCTGGCCGGGCTCGACTTCGACATCGATTTTCAACGGAAGGCCCTGGTCTGGCGGTAAAACGGCTCCGCCGTTTTACTGGCAGGGACTTCGCCCCTGAAAATCAAAAAATTCGGACTTATTGTCAATAATACGGTTGTAGCGGAACAGCGAAAGAGTTCCCGGAAACCGGACCCGCTGCCCCGGGCTACTCGGGCCAGTGGACCCCGGTCAGCTCCTCGCTGACCCTCCACAGCCGCTCGCGGACTTCACGGTCCCGGGTGATCGGCGCAGATGCCGACGGGGTTTGGTTGACGAAATACTGGCCGCTGTAGGCGGCGGCTTCCTGGGCCGTCGCCAGGAAAACCGGGGTTTTGGCCCCCTCTGAAACCGACTCGCCTCCGGACCATGAGGCCCGAAGCAGCTTGGTGTTGATCACCCCCGGATGAAGGCAGTTGGCCGCAACGCCGGTATTTTGCAGGCGTTCGGCCAATGCGTAGGTAAACAGGATGTTGCACAGCTTGGAGCGGGAATAGGCACCGAATCCGCTGTATTCCCTTTCTCCCTGGAGGTTGTCAAAATCGATGCTGTCGGCATGAACCATGGAGCTGACGGTGATGATTCGACTCGGAGCAGACGACCGAAGCTGGTCGACCAGACCGAGGGTCAGGACAAAATGCGCCAGATGGTTCACGGCAAAGGAGAGCTCGAATCCGTCCGGACTCAATTCCCGCTTGTGGCGAAAGACGCCGGCGTTGTTGATCAAGACGTCGAGCCGGCTTCCGGCGGTTTTCACCTCTTCGACCAGGCGGTGGACCTGGTCAAGCTCGGCCAGGTCCGCAACGAAGCAGCGAAGTTTCGGGTTGCCGGTCCGGCGGCTGATCTCCGCCATGGCCGACCGGCACCGCTCCTCGTTTCGGCCATGGAGCCAGACCGCCTCGCCGCGGTTTGCCAGTTCGAGGGCGGTTTGTCTGCCGATGCCGTCGGTGGAACCGGTGATCAGGATCGTTTGCGCGGCCATGTTCGATTCCTTTCAGATAAAATCGCTGGCGCGATTTTATAAAATTTTTGCGTTTTGAAAAGCAAGACCCAATAAAAAAATGAAGAGCCCCGGGAGGGGGATAGACCATGGGCGAAGAGCACCCTGAAATAAAAGAAGAACAATTGACGGACGTCGAAGAAGAGACCAAAGAGCCGCCGATGTACAAGGTTCTTTTACACAACGACGACTACACCACCAAAGAGTTTGTCGTCGGCATTCTGATGTCCGTTTTTCACAAGTCCATGGAGGAGGCCACTTCCTTGATGTTCCACGTGCACCAATACGGCGTCGGGGTTTGCGGCATCTACCCGCTGGAAGTCGCCGAGACCAAGGTCAAGATCGCTGTCGGTGCGGCCCGTGACAGCGGATTTCCCCTGCAGCTGAGCCTGGAAGAAGAGTGATCAAATCAATTCGACTGCTCCCCGTTCAAGCTGCGGCGTTGAAGTAAAGATCCGAGCCCGGAGGGCCCGGCTTTGGGTTAAGCCCGGAGGGCATGAATCCCTGTAGGTGTCTTAAATCCGAAATTCGAATTTCGGATTTGTTTCGTATTTCGTGCTTCGTGCTTCGAATTTTTTTCACTTCGGGCTGAAAGGCCGAGCCAATTGCCTCTGATCTGGTCCTGAAAACCAAGATTGTGAAACTGCATTCAAAAGCCCCGCTTACAACACAATCCGTAGAATCGAGAAGTAACCGATTGCCGCCAGAAGAAGCCCCCCGCAGGGAACGGCCATGTACCGATAGATCGGCGCAAACCGCGTTTGAAAGTATTCACTCGACAATAGCAGACAAAGATGCAGCGGCGATATCAGCACGCCGACGAAGCCGGAAACCATGGCCAGCATCATGTAGGCGGGCAGCAGGTCGGCGCTTCCCACCGCCTGAACCAGTGAAATGAGTATGGGAAACGTCGTCCCCACAAAAGCGATGGTAAGGCCGACCACCCCGCCCACGAGAAAGGGGAGCACGACGGTGATGGGCGCCAGTGGAATATCCCACCGGACCAGCTCCTGGCTTACGATTTTTACCGCCCGGCTGTCTTCCAGAATCCCGTTGAAGATGAAAATGGCCGAGACCATGGCAAACATGCGCAGCAGCTGCGGATGAAAGACGACGCTGCGCCGCTCTGCAGCCGTCATCCGGCGGCTTTGCCAGACCCATCCGGTGGCCGCGGCAAGGGCGGCGATCAGCCCGAGCTCCTTGGTCACCGAAACTGAGGAGCCGAACAGCACCGACAGCAGCTGCCCCGCCCCGAGTCCTCCCACCACGACGATCAAGATCGGAAGCAGCTCCTGGAGAAACGGGCCCGCCGCCGGACGTTGCCGGTCTCGGCCCGGCGCCGCCGGTATCTTGCCGGTCCATCGGCGAAGCACCCCGTATCCGAGCAGCAGCGCGGCCACCGTCAAAGGAGACAGGAAAAGGACAAAGGTCCACAAATCGATCCCGGACAAGGCCGTGGTGAGCAGCACCCCGGGATACAGCGGCCACCAGTATTCCCAGATATGCCGGAACCAGTAATTGATGAAATTGAGGCGGTCTTCCGAGATGGAAAGCCGGGCGCCGATGACCCGGACCATGGGGGCGGAAAAAACCGCGCCGCCCGGCATCGGCAAAAGTCCGATGAGGGCCGGAAACATGATCAGGTTGACACTCGGACTGGCGATCAGGCCCTGGAACCGATCCAGAAGGTGCTTCATCTGGCCTGATTGCTCCAGGCTGAGGCTCAACACCAGGATCAGGCAGACGACCACGGACAGGGAAAGCGTCTTGGGCTGAGTCATCGAGTCGATGATGGAAGCGGCGATGGCCGTCGGCCCCATGCCGAACAATACCCCCAGCAGCAGGGCTCCGGAAAAAAAGGACAGCCAAAGAGACAACCGCAGCCGAAGCGAAGCCAACACGGCGACAAAAACCAGGAGAATCCGCAGCATCGCGGGGATGTTCAATACGGCGTCCATCATCGCAGCGTCCCTTGCCGTTGAAAAAAACCTGCATATCAGAGGTCGACGGCGGCCCGCAACATCAAAGCGGCCCAGATGAAATCAAGGACGACTCCGACGGGAGTTCTGCCCTTTTTATGCACAGGGCGGTTTCTCCGAGCCGATCAGCTCATGAGGCGCTCGGCGCCTTACGCCGTTTTTTTTAGAATGACCACCTCCATTTTTCCTTTGAGCGCCGACGCGAATGTTTCCGCATCCGAATCGTCGCCGACGATGGCGCCGTAGTGCATGGGAACGGCGATCTTTGGCCCGATGGCCAGGGCTGCTTGCACAGCCTCTTCGGCGGTCATCACATAGGTGCCGGAAACCGGAAGCAGTGCAATATCGGCCTGTATGTCCTTCATCTCCGGGATGAAGTCGGTATCGCCGGCATGGTAGATGCGAACTCCGTCGATTTCCACGAGGAATCCCAGCCAGCGGTTTTCCTTGGGGTGAAACGTCTTGTCGATGTTGTAGGACGGGACGGCCTCGATGCGAACGCCTTTCACGGCGACAGATTCACCGGGGGCCACGGTGCGCACGTCTCCGGAGAGTTTTTGTGCGGATTTTTTCTCTGTGACAATGACCGTTTCCTTGCCCGAAATCTTGGCCACATCCTCCGCAGAGCAGTGGTCGTAATGCTCATGGGTGATAAGGATGATGTCGGCGGCCGGACCGCCTGCGATCTGAAACGGATCCACGTAGACGGTTTTGGAAGCGTCGATACGAAACCCGTCGTGTCCCAGCCAGTGAATTTTCTTGAGTATCTCCCGAGCAGTCATTCGTTGCCTCCTTTCGTTGGGTTGGCCTTCAGCTGAATGCTGATCACTGTATTATGGCGAGGATTCATCGATAGTCAATATCGGCCTTCTTTCCGGGGGCGCCCAAGGCAAGCCCCGAAAGAAGGCCTTTTCTTTTCACGGCGGTTTCGCTAAGAATTGAACCTGCGCTGGTCAACGGTATTCGGATGGTTTTGCCCCAAGCGGTGCATGGTGGAAATGGACTGGAAAGGGCTCAGAACCTGCGTGGCACCAAACGGCGAATTCGCCTTCGGTGTTCACCGGCCCCGGTATCGGGTCGCAAATCTAAGGGAACACGATTTCGTGTGCCCCTTGGGAAAGACCCCCGACGGCCGAACCGTCGAAAACCGGGTCAATTTCCCGGCAAAGGACGTGGCCGAGCCTGCCGCCGATGCGGTGATCGAAGTGCCGAATCCGCTTCCATTCCGAGGGGCTACTTTTATCCTGCAGCGTTCGGCGGACCGGATCGCAAAGGATCCGTCGGCCATCGCTTTGCCCGACGCGCCGCCCCTTTCCTTTTTTCGCACCCTCGCCGATGCCGTGGCCGGACCGGATTCGGAAAAGCTCGCGGACCGGATTTTTGAAAGACTGCCCGCACCGGTCAGGCTGGCCCTTGCCGTTTCCTCCACCGATGCGGAAGACCTGGTCCGGCTGGCGCGGCAATGCTGTACGTTCATCGAAGACCCCCGAACGGGCCTGCCGTGCGGCCTCCGGTTTTCGGCCGACAAAAACGGAAACCGGCGTCCTGAAATCACCGATGATGCGCTGTTCGAGGCGCTGGCCAACAACCCCCACCTGCCGGACGTTTACAAGGAAGTCATGGTGCTTCGCCCCGGCGTCCAGGGAGGAAGCGAAATCGTCGGCGAGTTTTGCGGCGCCGGCGGCAGTCACGTGTTCGAATATCTCCGTCGAAACAGCTACATTCCCTGGGGGCACTATGCGGCCAACATGGCCCACGATGCGGTCCGTTACCGAATCCAGGACCTGGAATTGGCCGATGTCGACGGCATGAGGCATCTGTATTACCAGCGAACCTACCTCCGGCTTGCCGAGACCATGGGCCTGACCGTTAAAGAGCGGCGAAAATCGATGACGCCGGAAGCCCTCGAGTCGATTCGGAGGCAGATCCTCGAGGAACAGGCAGCCGGCGTCGTGCCGGATCCCCCCTTCAATGCCACCTTGTGGGGATGGAATTTCGGTTTCGACTACGCCCCGAATCGTTACCGGCTTCACGCTTCCCACCAGCAGATCCATCAGCAGTATGCGCTCATCCCCGGCCGCCTGGAGGTCTCCGCCGGGCCGGCGCATCCGCCGGTGTATGCCTTCGGCGACATGGTGGCGGACTTCTGCCGTCTGTACCGGGAGGCTTCCGGCCGCCCTTTTTTCGATGCCTATCTGGCCGCGATTCGGTCAAACCGCCGGACCGACGGCCACCCCACACGGCCCCGGAGCCTCGTGGTCCACGAAGACGCCCACTGCCTCATTTTCGTCCCCAAAGCGCAGACCGCCCAATGGGAGCTGCAGGTGATGACGGTGATGCCCGTGGGCAACATCCTGGAAGCGGGCATCGACACCCGCCGGTCCCTGGACCGGGCGATATTTCTGGCTGCCAGGGTTCTGGGAGAGATGGGCGCCCGCCTGATCACAATATTCGAGTTTTCCAAGCGGTTTGATGCCGCAGACCGTGACCAGCGGCTCGTGTATTCGTTTCTTCCCCGGCTGCCCGAATCGCCCGGCGCCTTCAGCGAAGCCCAGTACCGATGGATCAACGGCCATTACCCGGAGGATTTCGCCGAAGCCTGCCGCCGACGCCTCGAACCGATTCTCGAAGAGATCCATGCCGCCGACGGATGAGCGCAAGCAACCCCATCCGAGCATCTCGCTTTTCGGGCACGGACATGCGCCGTGATGAAGGCGAACCTCCGGCGGCTGTTGACTAGAAAGGAGTGAATCGTGCGATCTCTTCTGGTGGATGTGGGCGCCGGTACCATGGACGTTCTGTATGAAGACGACGGGGCCGGCCTTCAGTACAAGGCGGTGGTCCGGTCCCCGGTGCAGTCCCTGGCGGAGGCGGCCGTTCAGATCCCCGGCAACCTGGCGGTCTGCGGGCTTGAAATGGGCGGGGGCCCGATCACCGAGGTGCTCCGGGAAAGGTGCCGCAGCCACGAAGTGGTGATCTCCGAATCGGCTTCGGCCACGCTACATCACGACCCGGAGCGGGTGCGCGGATGGGGGCTGACCATCGTGGACGACGACGACATCGATGCCTGGACCCGGCGGCCGGGGTTTTCCCAACTGACCCTGGGAGATCTGGAGCCGGAGCGGCTTCGGTCTATCGTGACGGCGTTCGGGGTTCCCTTCGACTTCGATGTGTTCGGATTCTGCGCCCAGGACCACGGGGTGCCGCCGGCCGGCGAATCCCATCTCGACTACCGGCACCGCCTTTTTCGGGCCCGGCTCGACGACAACCCCCGCCCCGAACAGCTCCTCTACCGGGATCGCGAGCTTCCCCGGACGTTCAACCGCCTGGCCGGCGCGTCCAGAATCGCGAAGCGCATGACCGCCGGCGAGGTCTGGGTCATGGACAGCGGCATGGCCGCCATTTTAGGGGCATCGCTGGACGAAAGCGCCCGCCATTGCCGGCGGTGTTTGCTGCTGGATGTGGCCACCTCCCACACCGTGGGGGCCCTGCTCGAGAACGGACAGATCGCGGGATTTTTCGAATACCACACCCGGGACATCACCCGGGAGCGGCTGGAAGTCTTGCTCGAGGCCCTGGCCGAGGGGCGGCTGACCCACGAAGGGATTCTGGCTGAAGGCGGCCACGGCGCCTACATCCGGCACGGTGTGGGGCGCAGTGCCGTGGAAGCGATCGTGGCCACCGGACCGAAGCGGGATCTTCTCCGGGGCAGCCGGCTTCCCGTGGTTTTTGGAGCCCCGCTGGGCGACAACATGATGACCGGCACCGGCGGCTTGCTGGAGGCGATCCGCCGCCGGAAGGAGGCCGGGCTCAAAACGCGAGGCTGAAAGTGGAAACTGAAAAGAATTCTTGAATTTTTTGTTGTCTTGGTGTAGCTATAAATTAGCTATATCATACAGATTTTCCGGCGGTCCCGATCCGGAGGGCTGGATTCCAGGAAGGGAGGTGATTTCCCGGCAGCAGGCCCTCCCGCAAAGGGCGATCGGTACACTGCCGCGGGTCATCGATGGACATGCGGCCCTTGGCGATGGTGCTGCGGGCGACGTGTTTAGCAACCGAACTATCAGGAGGAGGGTGCTATGAAACGGAAACTGTTGTTGGCGGCGGTCGTCGTCTTTATCGCGCTGGCGCTGGCGATAACCGCGGTTCCCACGGTCCAGGCAAAGTCGGTCAAACTCACCTACAGCTGCTTTTTCCCCCCCACCCACATTCAAAGCAAACTGGCCGAAAGCTGGTGCGAAGAAGTCGAAAAACGGACCAACGGCCAGGTCAAGATCGACTACTTTCCCGGCCAGACCCTGACCAAGGCCAACCAGTGCTACGACGGGGTCGTCCAGGGGCTCTCGGATATCGGCTTTTCGGTGTTCGCCTACACCCGGGGCCGGTTTCCGGTCATGGCCGCCGTGGACCTTCCCATGGGATATACCAGCGGAAAAGTGGCCACCGAGGTCATCAACCGGGTCTATGAAAAATACCAACCCAAAGAACTCATGGACACCAAAGTGATGTACCTGCACGCCCACGGTCCCGGTCTGATGCACACCAAGGGCAAGGCGATCCGAAAAATGGAGGATGTCAAGGGGCTCAAGTTCCGGGCCCACGGCACCAGCGCCCTGGTGGTGCAGGCCCTGGGCGGCACGCCGGTGCCCAAGCCGATGCCCGAAAGCTACGAGATGCTCCAAAAGGGCGTCGTGGACGGCGGGGTATACCCCTTTGAATCCAACAAGGGCTGGAAGCTGGGCGAAGTGACCGACTATGCCACGGCCCATTTTTCCGCCGCCTACACCACCTCGTTTTTCGTGGTCATGAACAAGGACCGGTGGAGCCAGATTCCGGCCGGCGCCCAGAAGACCATCGAGCAGATCAACGCCGAATGGGCGGTCAGACATGGCGCCGCTTGGGATTCCAGCGACATGGAGGGAATCAAGTTCTTCCTCAACCAGGGCGGAGAGATCATCGGCCTGGATGAAAAAGAGCAGGCCCGATGGCGGGAGGCTGTCGCCCCGATCATCGAAGACTACGTGAAAGACGCCAAGGAAAAGGGCATCGACGCTCAGCCGATCGTCGACGACATCAAGGCGTCCCTCAACGAATTGCAGTAATGAAAACCGGCCGGGGCGCGTTCTGCGCCCCGGCCCCCACCCCGTTGCCGGATGGAAAATATGCTCCAAAAAACTGTCCAAGGACTTCGAAATCTGCTCAAAATCTGCGGGGCCGCCTCCCTGATGGGAATGACCCTGCTCACCTGCATAGACGTGGTGGGGCGCAAACTCGGCCACCCGGTTTTCGGGTCGGTGGAGCTGGTCGGGTTCATGGCGACCCTGGCAGCGGCCCTGGCCCTGCCCTACACCCACCAGATGAGGGGCCACATCGGCGTCGAAATCCTGGTTCAGAATTTTTCCGAAAAAACCCAGACGATCATCGAAATCGTCACCAACCTGATCGCCCTGGTCTTTTTCTCCCTGGTCACCTGGCGCATGGGAATATATGCCAACACCATCCACCAGTCCGGCCAGGTATCCATCAGCCTGAAGTTCCCTGAGCATCTGATCATTTACGCCGTTGCCTTCTGCTTTCTCGTATTCGTGCTGACCCTGCTCGAAGACATCATCACCGGCGTCTTCTCGCTCACCCAAAACCGGACCCACGCCCGCTGACGGATCGAATATGGAACTTTTTTTTGACGCGTTTGTCGACCTTTGCAAAGCCAACCCCACCTGGACCGGCGTGGTCGGCATTCTGGTGATGCTGGCGATTTTCATGACCCGCATGCCGGTGGCCTACGTGATGGCCCTGGTCGGCTACCTCGGATTTTCGGTCATGATTTCCCCCCGGGGGGGCTTAAGTCTGCTGTCTCGAAGCATTTATGAAACCTTCGCCTCCTATGGGCTGACCACCATCCCGCTGTTCATTCTCATGGGCCAGCTCGCCTTCAACTGCGGCATCGGCAGGCGGCTCTACGATTCGGCCTACAAGTTCATGGGCAGCACCCGGGGGGGGCTTGCCATGGCCACGGTGACCGCCTGCACCGCCTTCGGTGCGGTCTGCGGGTCGAGTCCGGCCACGGCCGCCACCATGGCCACGGTGGGGCTTCCGGAGATGAAGCGCTACGGCTACGGCGATGCCCTGGCCTCCGGTTCGGTGGCCTCCGGCGGTGGGCTGGGAATGATCATGCCCCCTTCGGTGGTGCTGATCGTCTACGGGATTCTCACCGAGCAGTCCATCGGCGCCCTGTTCGTCTCCGGGATCTTCCCGGCCGTCGTCATCACGGTGCTGTTCATCGTCTGTATCCTGATCTGGTGCCGGTTCGAGCCGGCCCAGGGCCCTCCGGGGGATAAGTTTACCGCCAAACAGAAGATCCGCTCCCTTTCCGGCATGGCCGACACCCTGATCGTGTTTGCCCTGGTCATGGGGGGGCTCTTTTTCGGACTGTTCACCCCGACCGAGGCGGCTGCCGTGGGCGCATTCGGGGTCCTTGCGGTGGCCCTGGTCCGCCGCCAGATCGGCTGGTCCGGCATCGTCAAGTCGCTGTACGAAACCCTGCGCACCTCGTGCATGGTGATGTTTCTTATTGCCGGCGCGGTTATCTTCGGAAAATTTCTGGCCGTCACCCGCATCCCCTTCAATCTCGCCGCCTGGATCGGGGCCCTGGATCTTCCGGCCTACCTGGTCCTGACGGCGATCGTGGCGGTCTACTTCGTCGGGGGCTGCGTCATGGACGCCCTGGCTCTGGTGATGCTCACGATCCCGATTTTCTATCCGGTGATTCTGAACCTCGGCTACGATCCGATCTGGTTCGGGGTAATCATCGTACTGGTCACCCAGATGGGCGTGATCACCCCGCCGGTGGGCATCAATGTGTACGTGGTCTACGGGGTATCCCAGACGGTGGTCGGCGGCATCCCGCTGGAGCGGATCTTCCGGGGCATCCTCCCCTTTCTGGTCGCCATCGTCGTAGGGATCGTGCTGATGGTCATCTTTCCCCAGATCATTCTGTACCTGCCGAATCTGATGTACTAGTGCGATGGGGATCCGATCTCAGGCGTGCGTAGTTGATGCACCGAGGAGATCTGAAAATACGCTAAATCCGAAGCACGAAATCCGAAATTCGAAACAAATTCAAATGACCAAAATTCGAATGACCGAAACCCTGCGGACGCCTGTTTCCGGTTTTTTTGATCTTGTTTTTGTCATTTGATCATTTGAATTTCGGATTTGTTTCGGATTTCGATATTCGGATTTCGGATTTGATAACGCACCGCCCATCCGGTCCCTGATGCTTTGCGGTTGGCGGACATTATAGCGATAGGGCTTGTATATGGCTCCCGAAAGCGAATACTGGAATCCGGTTTTAGAAACCCTCGATCCGGAAAGGCTTCGAGACCTTCAGCTTGCCAAGTTCAAGCGGATCTTTGCCTGGGCCTATGAACGGTCGCGCTTCCACCGCCGGCTGTACGATGAAGCCGGCATCGTTCCGGCCGACATCCGCACCTTCGAAGACATCGCCCGGGTGCCCAAGGTGGAAAAATCGATGATGCGCGGTGTCCAGCGAAAGGACCCCTTTCCTTACGGCGACGCCCTGTGCGTGCCTTTAGAGGAGGTGAGCGAGTTTCGCCAGACCAGCGGCACCACCGGCCAGCCGGTCTACCAGGCCGATACCTGGCAGGACTGGGAGTGGTGGGCCGAGTGCTGGGCCCATATCCTATGGGCCCAGGGCTACCGGCCGTCCGACCGGGTCTTTATTCCCTTCGGCTACAACATCTTCGTCGCCTTCTGGGCCGGGCACTACGCGGCGGAGAAAATCGGATGCGAGGTGGTCCCCGGCGGCGTTCTCGACACCCAGGCCCGGATATTAAAAATTCAGGAGCTCAAGGCCACGGCCATGATGGCCACCCCCACCTACGTGCTGGGCATGGCCGAAACGGCCAAGGCCAAGATGGACATCGACCCGGCAACGCTGGGGATTCAAAAAATCACCTGCGCCGGGGAGCCCGGGGCCGGCATCCCGGCCACCAAGCAGCGGATGGAGTCGGCGTGGAACGCGAAGGTGTACGACCACGCCGGGGCCACCGAAATCGGGGCCTGGTCCTACGAGTGCCGGCACCAGCCCGGCGGGATGCATGTCAACGAAGCGTTTTTCCTGGTGGAGATCGAGGACATGGACACCGGCGAGATCATCAGCGCGCCCGGCCGCCGGGGAAAGATGGTGATCACCGCCTTGGACCGGATGGCCCAGCCGTGCATCCGGTTCGATTCCAAAGACGTGATTCAATGGGATGCTGAGCCGTGTTCCTGCGGAAGGACCTTTGCCCTCATCAAGGGCGGGGTGCTCGGCCGGGCCGACGACATCACCAAGGTCAAGGGAGTGCTGCTGGCGCCGGCCGCCATTGAAGAAGTCGTCCGAAGCATCGAAGGCTTGGGAGACGAATACGAGGTGGTGGTGGACAAGCTCGGAGACGTGGACAGGATCAAGCTGAAAGTCGAGGCGGCCCCCGGCGCCGAAGACCGGGTCCGGGAGCTCGAAGCCCGGTTAAAGGACCAGCTCCGGGTCCAGACCAACCTTGGCTACCGAATCGAGTTCTACGACCCCGGAAAGCTGCCGCGTTACGAGGTGAAGGCCAAGCGGTTCAAAGACATGAGAAAGAAAAAGGAGGCTTAGCCGTGGCCGCATCCAGCCGACCGATCCACGAAAAGATTCAGACTCTCAAGGCGGCCGCCGAAGATCTGGCAGCGGCCGGGGGCGACATCCCCGCCGTCGCCCGCAACACGGCCCGCATCCTGGCCAGCGTCAGGATGCTGGAGATGGGCATCTCAGACCTCTTCGATCTCGGGGTTCTCGACGGCGCCCGGGCCGACGGGCGCCCTGCAGGTTGAACGGCTGATTCCGGCCCCGGGCGCCCCTTCCGGTGTCCGGTGCTGCATCGGCGAACCATCGTCCGATCCGGGGGAGGCGATCGGCGGTGCCTCGGTGCTTGACAGCGTGCGGCAAGGGGCGGTAGGGTGTTTTCCGTTTTTAGCGGACCGGTAAAGATGCGGCAGGGAGCATGTTGAAAAAAAACGATGGAGCATGGCCTCTTCAAATGTCGGACCGCAACTATATCAACGCCATTGAACGCGGCCTGAAAATTTTGGAGGTTTTGGGAGGCGCCGGCCGAAAACTGACCCTGACGGAAGTCGCCGATCTCTGTGAGATGAACAAAACGGCGGCCAATCGGTTCCTGTACACCTTCAGTCTTCTCGGATATGTCAACCGGGATGAAATGAAGCGCTACGAGCTCAGCCCGCGGGTGCTGTCCCTCGGGTTTTCCTATCTCAACAGTTCCAATCTTCGATCTCTTTGCAAACCCCACATCGACGAGCTTTCCGCGGCGCTCGACCAAACGGCCAACCTGGCCATCTTGGACGATTTGGATGCGATCTACCTCTATCGGAAAGAAAAAAAGCGCTATCTCAAGTATGATTTGTACGACGGATCGAAGCTGCCGGCCTATTGTACTTCCGTCGGAAAAGTGCTGCTGGCCGGACTGCCCGACGACGAGTTGAAAGAACGGCTCGGACGGCTCGACCTGGAGCCGATCACACGGGAAACGATCACATCGAAAAAGGACCTGTGGCAAGGGCTCATGGAGATCCGAAAACGCGGCTACGCCGTCAGCGACCGTGAGCTGTCCATGGACCTGTACTCCCTTGCGGTCCCCGTGATGGATGCCAAGGGTGCCGTCGTGGGAAGCATCAATGTGACCACGGCGGCAGGCAACCTGAACCCGTCATTTCACAACCAAATCCTGCAGAAGCTGTTCGAAAAGGGAAAGTTGATCTCCAGCCTGCTCGGCTATCAGGGCAAATGGCCGGGCATCGTCTGATCCCCCTCTCCGCCGTGGACGGCCTGCCGATGCTGCCGGCCCTTTTTGTGTCCGCCTGACGCTGATTTTCCACCCCACTGCGACCCGTCCAGAAAAGTTTTTCGCCGATCCGCATCCATCGGGTTTTTGCTGCCTCAACGAGTGAATATGCCTCATAAAACTATTGACAGGGGGAGCGCTGTTTTATAAAACCGCATAGCGTTAAATAAAAACGCTTTGCGTAACTATGGGCCTGGGAAGGGATGAGATGGACAAGTCCGTATCGGAAGATTTCCTGCGGTTGAAGCAACAGGTGGTTCAATTCATCGAGCAGGATCTGGAGCCGGTCCACTTGCAGGTGGAAGAAAGCGCCGAGATTCCCGAGCACCTTGTCGATAAAATGCGGCATCTCGGTCTTTTCGGGCTGTCGATCCCCCGGGACTATGGCGGTCTCGGCCTGACGACCCTGGAGGAAATCCTCGTCTATGAGGAGATCACCAAGACCAATGCCTGTTTTCGCTCCCGCATCGGGACCAGCAACGGCATCGGGTCGATGGGAATTCTTTATGACGGGACCGAAGAGCAGAAGCGCCGGTATCTGCCGAGGGTCGCCTCCGGAGAATGGACGGCGGCCTTTGCGCTGACCGAACCGGACGCCGGCTCGGATGCGGCCAACATCAGCACCCAGGCGGTCCTTGACGGCGACAGTTGGGTACTCAACGGCACCAAGCAGTTCATCACCAATGCCGATACCGCGCAGTTTTTCACCACCATTGCAGTGACCGACGAAACCAAGGGCGCCAGCGGCGGAGTTACCGCATTCATCGTGGAGCGCGACGCGCCGGGATTCGTCGTCGGGCCGGCAGACGTCAAAATGGGGCTCAAGGGATCCCACACCCACGAACTGGTCTTCAAGGACTGCCGGATTCCCGCAGAAAACGTCATTGGCGGCATGGCACGTGTCGGGCAGGGATTCAAGACCGCCATGCGGGTGCTGGACAAGGGCCGGCTTTCCATGGGGGCGTGCGCCGTGGGCGCGGCGCAAAAGGTGCTGGATCTTTGCGTCGAGCGGGTGCAGGGCGAACTGGCCTCGGGAATAGCAAAGCCCGATCTGCAGGCGGAAATGTTCGCGCTGGCCGATATGGCGACCCAGCTCTATGCCGCGCGCCAGATGCTTTACAGCACCGCGGTCAAGAAAGACAAGGGGCAGAACGTGACCCAGGAAGCCTCGATGACCAAGATTTTCTGCACCGAGATGGCAAGCCGCATCGCCGGCCTTGCGATGGACTCCTTCGGAGAAGAGGGGATTCTGACGCGCAGCCGGATCGAGATTTTTTTAAGGGATGTCCGCCTGTATCGGATATACGAAGGCACCAGCGAGATTCAAAGAATCATCGTCTCCCGGAATCTACTCAAAAACAGCAGGAGCAGGCCATGAACATCGAATGCGTTTTCATTGCAGGGGCCGGCGCGATGGGAAGCGGCATCGCCCAGGTGTGCGCGCAAGCCGGCCTGGCGGTCATTTTGAGCGACACCAACGAGGCGTCCCTGGCCAAGGCAATGAAACAGATCGACTGGTCCGTCGGCAAAATGGTGGAAAAAGGAAAGTGCAAAGAGGACAAGTCTTCGGTCCTTGGCCGGATCCAGACCGCCGCAGACTTGTCGCGGGCCGAACAGGGCGATCTGGTGATCGAAGCCGTGTTCGAAAACAGGGAGATCAAGCAGCAGCTGTTCAAGGAGCTCGACGCTCGCTGCAAGCCGGGCGCCGTGATCGCCAGCAACACCTCGGCCATCCCCATCACCGACCTGGCGTCGGTGACTGCCAGACCCGAAGACGTCGTGGGGATCCATTTTTTCAATCCGGTTCCGATCATGCCGGCCGTGGAAATCGTCCGGGGGATTCTCACCGCCGACGCCACGATGAAAACAGGGGTCGAGTTTGTCTCAACCCTTGGAAAAACGCCCATCCGGGTCGAAAGCGACGTGCCGGGATTTTTACTCAACCGGATCAACCTGGTCGGCTATGTGGAGGCCATCCGCCTGCTGGAAAAAGGGGTGGGAACCGTATCGGACATCGACGCAGGGGTTCGCCTCGCCTTCGGACGGCGCATGGGCCCCTTCGAAACCGGCGACATGGTGGGACTTGACGTGTCTTTCGGCGCCTTGAGCGCGATTTACGAGGCCACCCGGGAGCGCGCGTTTTTCCCCCCCCAGATGCTGGCGCGCAAGGTCAAGGCCGGCCAGCTGGGCCGAAAAACCGGCGCCGGCTGGTACCGGTACGACGAAAACGGAACCAAACTGGAGGATTGACAGATGAAGGACGTGGTCATTGTTTCCGGGGCGAGAACCGCCGTGGGACGATACCTGGGGGCGCTTAAAGAGATCCCGGCCTACGACCTGGCCGCAGCGGTCCTGCAGGCCGCGCTGGACCGGGCCGGACTTTCCCCGGAAACCGTCGACGATGTGATTCTCGGCCAGTCCTACCAGAACGGTGAATATGTCAATATCGCACGAATGGCCCTGCTCACGGCCGGATGGCCCGAACAGATCCCCGGGGTGACGATCGACCGGCGGTGCTGCACCGGTCTGGACGTCGTGGGGTTTGCGGCGGCAAAAATCCAGTCCGGAAATGCCGATGTGGTGGTGGTCGGCGGTGTGGAAAGCATGAGCACCGCCGAGCTGTATCTCTCCGGAGAGATCAAGTGGGGGATCGGCGGGAAAAAGGGCATGCCGCGGGGCCACGGCGATCTTTCCATCTGGGGCCTTCCGTTTTACGACCGGATCCAGCGCGCCCGGGTGATGTCTCAGCCCGAAGCCCGCTACGGGGTGCTTCCCTCGATGATGTCCTGGGCGGAAACCGCCGCCAAAGAAGAGAACATCTCCCGGGAGCAGTGCGACCGGTGGGCGCTTCAAAGCCATCGGAAGGCCTGTGCCGCGGTGGAAGCCGGCAAGTTCTCCGAGGAAATTTTGCCCCTTTCGGTGCCCCAGCCAAAGGGCCCGCCGGTGGTCGTCGACAAAGACGAGGGGCCCCGGGGCGACACCTCGCTTGAAAAACTGGCCCGGCTCAAACCGGTGCTCGGCGGGGTTTGCACCGCCGGCAATTCCTCGTCGGAAAACGACGGCGCCGCTGCCGTGGTCGTCATGTCGGCGGAAAAGGCCGAGGCCCTCGGGGTAACGCCTCTGGCCCGTCTGGTGTCGATTGCCAATGCCGGTGCCGATCCGCGAAAAGCGTACGAAACCGTTCCCAAGGCCGTTGAAAAAGCCCTTGAAAAGGCAGGGCTGACCCTTGATCAGATGGACCTGATCGAAATTCAGGAGGCGTTTGCCGCCCAGGTACTGGCCGATCTGAAACAGATGGGGCTGCCGGAGAGCGAATACGGACGGGTGAACGTCAACGGTTCCGGAATATCTTTGGGCCATCCGATCGCATGCACCGGGACCCGCGTACTGGTGACACTGGTCAACGAGATGCAGCGAAGGGGCGCCCGATACGGCCTGGAATGCATCTGCGGCGGCGGGGGATTGGGAATTGCCGCCGTATTCGAGCGCTGCAGATAGCGGCGACCTTTCCGCCCGCCGGGTACGCCCGGCACCGGAAGCGGCAGCGTCCGGCAAGGAGGACGAGCATGATTTTCGACCTGGATAAGTCCCAGAAACAGATTCAAAAAGCCGTCGCCGATTTTGTCAAGGGCGAATTCAAAAAAGATGTCGTCCATGATCTCGTGGCCGGCCGTTCTTTTCCCGAAGCGATCTGGCGCAAGGCCTGCGACCTGGGATTTATCGGCATCCATTTTCCGGAAGAATACGCAGGTCAGGGGCTCGGCGCGCTGGAGAATGTCCTCATCGCCGAAGCGCTTTGCAAGGGGGATGCGTCCTTGGGAATGGCCCTGTCCTTTGCTCCGGCCGGGGCCGAAATCATTTTGTATTCCGGCAGCGACACGCAAAAATCGGCATGGCTGCCAAAGGTGGCAGAAGGCGGCGTGCTTGCCTGTGCCGCGCTGGCCGAGCCCGGTTTTGCCGGCTCCAAAGAGCCGTGCCGGACCACGGCGGTCAAAGACGGCGATGTCTGGGTCATCGACGGGGTCAAGACCTTCGCCGTCAATGCCGGCCCCTTTGCCGGGGTTTACCTGGTGCTGTGCCGGACCGACATAAACACCGACAAGCCGGGCAGGGGCCTTAGCGTGATTCTGGTCGAAGCCGACCGCAGCGGTGTGTCCGTGTCCGATGTCGGCCACAAGCTCGGCGGCTGCCTGATGGACGTCGGCGAACTCAGGCTCGAAGGGGTGCGGGTCCCGCTCGAGAATCTGGTCGGAAAGCAAGGCCAGGGAGCCCGGCTGCTGGCCGCGCATCGGTGCGAGTCCCAGATGGTCGGCGCCGCCGTGTCTCTCGGCATCGCCCAGGGCGCCTACGAGCGGAGCCTCGAGCATACCCGCCAGCGGGTGCAGTTTGGAAAAAGGCTTGTCGAATTTCAGATCACCCGCCACAAGCTTGCGGAAATGGCGATGCGGATCGAGTCGGCCCGGCTGATGACCTATCGGGCGGCGTGCCTCTCTGAAGGCGGCAGCCCGGACGAACGGGCATGCGCCATGGCCAGGCTTCAGGCCGGCCGCATGGCAGTGGCCGTCTGCGACGAGGCCATTCAGCTTTTCGGCGGATACGGATACATCCAGGAGTACGACGTCGAACGGTATTTCCGCGAAGCCAAAACGGCGGAAATGCTTTTCGGGTCCCGAAAAGCGCCCCTGGAAACCCTTTCAAACGCCCTGTTGAAGCGCCGTGCGGCATAGGCCGGCGGGTTTGCCGCCCAGGCGGGATTCCAGGTTCAAGGTTCCAAATTCAAGGTTTATCGGAAGGGGGTCCATGAATAAAAAGTTTATGACGGCCGCCGAAGCGGTCGAGCGGTTCATCGACGATGGCGACCAGATCGCCATCGGCGGGTTTACCGTGACCCGCAATCCCATGGCCCTCATCCGGGAGATCCTGCGGCAGCGCAAGAAGGAGCTTTACCTGGTCGTCCATTCCCAGGGGCAGGGGATGGAACTGTTGATCGGGGCGGGCTGCGTCCGGCGGGTCGAGCTCGCCTACGGCGGGGTGGCTCGCTTTGCCCCCACCGGGATCCGGTTTCGAAAAGCGGTCAAGGAAAAGCAGATCGAGGTGGAGGACTACACCAACCTGCACATGACCCTCCGGTTCCTGGCCGGGGCGATGTCGATGCCCTTTGTGGCGACCCGGTCCGGTCTGGAGTCCGATATCGTCAGACTCTCGGGATTTTCCAAGGAAAGCCGGGGCAAGGGCCGCGTTCCCCGAGACAAGCTCAAGGTGATCGACCATCCCCTGGATCCGGAGCAGGGAAAGGTCGTCGTGCTGCCGCCGCTCAATCCGGACGTGACCCTGATTCACGCGCAGGCCGTCGGCGAGGACGGGTCGGTGCGCATCCAGGGGCTTACGTTTGCCGATGTCGAACAGGCCAAGGCGGCACGGAAGGTGATCGTTTCCTGCGAGAAAATCGTCCCCACCGAGGAGATCCGGCGCGATCCGGACCGCAACTGCCTGCCCCACTTCCTGGTGGACGCCGTCGTCCACGCGCCTTACGGGGCCCACCCCACCGCCTGCCACATGTTTTACGACTATGACCCGGACCATCTCAACATGTTCAAACGGATCGCGCCCGACGACGATACCTTCAGGCAGTACCTGGATGAATGGGTCTATCCGTTGGAAACCCAGCAGGCCTACCTGGACAAGGTCGGAGAAAAGCAGATCGAGAAGATCAAGGCGGACCCCGATCTCGGCTACGCGCCGGGGCTGGATCGGCGCTAGGAGGCCAGACATGGAAATCGACTACACCGCCAATGAAATGATGGCCCTTTGCGCGGGCCGGCTGGTAAACAACGGGGACATCCTCTTTGCCGGGACGGGGCTGAGTATGCTGGCGGCGACCGTGGCCAAGCGGATCCATGCCCACGAAGCCGTGGTCTTTTTCGAAACCGGCGGCATCGACCCGTCCCTGATCGAACTTCCCCTGGCCGTGGGAGATCCCCGGGTCATGGTCGGGACCTCGGTCAACTCGGGACTGGCCGACGCGTTGAGCCTTCTCGCCCATCCCAAGCTGCACACGGTGGCCTTTCTGGGGGCCGCCCAGATCGATCCTTACGGCAACCTCAACTCGACGCTCTTGGGATCCTATGAAAAGCCGCTTCAGCGCTTTCCCGGTTCGGGCGGGGCATGCGACGCGGCCAGCATGGCTTCTGCAACGATCATTTTCATGCAGCATCAGCGTCGCAGGTTCGTGGAGAAGCTGGACTACTTTACCAGCCCCGGCTGGCTGACCGGCGGAGATTCCCGAAAGGAGGCCGGCTTTCAGCGGGGAGGACCCATCGCGGTCGTCACGAATCTCGGCCTGCTCAAATTCGACGACCGCACCAGGCGGATGGTTCTGTCCGAATTTTACCCGTTCACGACCCCGGATGAGATCGCCGAAAATACCGGCTTCGACATCGATCTGGGCCGGGCGGTCCAGTGCAGCCCACCGACAAAAGAGGAGCTCACGACCTTGCGGGAGCAGATCGATCCGCAGCGACTGATTCTCGGGCCCCTGAAAACGGCCGCCGCTGGGGATTCGGGTCGGTGAAAAAGAGAACCGACGCAGTCTCATAAATGGAGAACGCAATGAAACATGAGCCGATGATTACCCCCTTCGGGGGAGTGTGGCCTACTGTAGGCGCCGAGGTCTGGATCGATCCGTTCGTCCGGCTGATCGGCAACGTGCAGATCGGCCCCGGAGCGAGTATATGGCCGGGGTCGGTGCTGCGGGCGGATGAATCCGAGATTGTCATCGGCGCCCGATCCGCGGTGCTCGACATGTGCATGATCGAATCTCCGGAAGGGGCGCCGGTCATCGTTGCCGACGATGTGCTGATCAGCCACAATGCCTGTCTTCACGGGGCGGTGGTGGAGTCCGGCGCCCTGGTCGGCATCGGCGCGATCGTGCTCGACGGGGCCGTGATCGGCGCCGGCGCCCTTGTCGGCGCCGGGGCGGTGGTGACCCCGAAGACGAAGATACCGCCGGGAATGCTGGCCCTGGGGCAGCCCGCCAAACCCATCCGGCCGCTGAAATCGGCCGAGGCGGAAAATATCAGGCGTCAGTTGAAGGCCCTGGCGGAAAAGGCGGCGCTGTACCGGGCCATTTCCTCCTCCCAGGATTCATGAGGGGTGACAGAGCCGATGCGAAGGACAGCGCTGCCCCTGGGGGAAAAGCATGTCTGGAAAGACGGGTTTGTGGTAGTGTTTCCGATGGTTGCCTGCAGGCGGGGCACTGGAAAATAGGGGCCGCAGCGGCGGCCGTGCCTGAAAACAAGATGGAGGGGGGCGGACATTGAACCAACCAAGTCAAAAGCTCGAGTATCAGGAAAAAAAGGAATTGAGCATCCTGGAGTGGCTGCTGGAGCAGAAAAAGTCGATCTGGCGCTATCCGTTGGAGTTGACCATCTGCGTGCTGGCCATCACGTTGAGCGTCTATCACCTGTTCGTGGCCTATGCCGGCTCGCTCGAGGCCCACGCCTTTCGCTCCACGCACCTGTCCTTTATCATGGTGCTGTGCTTCCTGATGCGGCCCCTGGGGCGAAAAAAATGGACCGACCCCAAAAACGGATGGTTCGCCGTCGATCTTCTGTTCGCCGGACTGACCGTGGCGATCCAGATCTATACGTTGTACGATCTGGATGCATTCATTTTCCGGCGGGGGGATCTGACCGACATGGACATCTATGCCGGCACCGCCTACCTGTTGCTGCTGCTGGAAGCCACCCGCCGCACCGTCGGAAAGGCGATGGTCATCATCGCCGGGTTTTTTCTGGTGCAGACCGCCTTCTCGAACCATTTCTTCGGCATATTCTACGGGCCGCCAAGTTCCTGGTTCACCATGATCGACTATCTGTTCATGCGTGAAAACGGCATTTTCAGCATCCCGTTGATGGTCATGGCCACCTACATATTCCTGTTTATCCTGTTTGGGGCGATCCTTGTCCGCTCCGGGGCCGGCCGGTTTTTCATCAATGTGGCCATGGCCCTGACCGGCAGCCGATTGGGAGGACCGGCCAAGGCATCGATCGTCAGCTCCTGTCTGATGGCCTCGGTCTCCGGCTCGGCGGTGGCCAACGTGGTCACCACCGGCAGCTTTACCATCCCCCTCATGAAGCGGGTCGGGTACCGCCCCTATTTTGCCGGGGCGGTGGAGGCCTGCGCCTCTTCCGGCGGCCAGATCATGCCCCCCGTGATGGGCGCGGCCGCCTTCGTGATCGCCGAATTTCTCAACGTGCCCTACCTGCAGGTGGCGCTGGCCGGCCTCTTTCCGGCCCTGATCTATTTCTTCTCCATCTACGTGATGGTCCACTTCGAGGCCCGAAGACGCGAACTGGGCACCGTGAGCAAGGAAGAGCTTCCGAACCTGAAGGAGGAAGTCAAGCGCGGCGGCCACCTGTTTTTGTCGATCGTGGTCATTGTCGTGCTCATGGTCATCGGCTACACGCCGATGTTCGCCGCTTTCTGGGCGATCATCTCGATTCTGGTGCTCAGCTTGCTCCGCAAGGAAACCCGGATGAGCCCAAAGGAAATGTTCAGCGCCCTGGAGGAAGGCGCCCGTCTGGCAGTGCCGGTCTCGTTGGCATGCGCCGCTGCCGGCGTCATCATCGGGTGCGTCTTTGTTTCGGGGCTGGGGCTGAAATTTACCAACGCCATCGTCTTGATTGCCGGGGGCAACCTGTGGATCGCCCTGATTCTGGCCATGTTCGCCTCGCTCATCCTCGGCATGGGCCTGACCACCACCGCGGTCTACATCACCCTGGCCGCCCTGGTGATTCCGGCCCTGGTGAAAATGGGGGTCCCCCCCATTGCCGGGCACATGTTCGCCTTCTACTTCGGCCTGGTGTCGGCCATTACCCCGCCGGTGGCCCTGGCTTCCTTTGCCGCGGCCGGCATCGCGCAGTCCAACCCGATGCAGACCGGTTTTCACTCCTTCCGGCTGGGCATCGCCAAATACATCCTGCCGTTTGTGTTTGTGTTCGCCCCGGGCATGGTCTTTGTGGGGACCCCGATGGAGATCGTGCTCGGCATCATCGGCGGCTTTGCCGGGATTTTTGCGATCACCGTCACCACCGAGGGCTGGTTTCTTTGTGAAGTGGGCTGGGGGACGAGGATCTTAATGGCCGTCTGCGCCCTGCTGTTTTTTATCCCGGAAATGACGTTGAGCCTGGCCGGATTCAGCTTTACGCTTCCCTATCTGGTCACCCATCTGATGGGCTGGCTCATTCTGGCCGGGTTGTATTTCATCTGGCGGGGGCGAAACGCCGCTGCGCTCGCCAAGGAGGGGGTCTGATGGATATCAAACGCATCGTCGAATGGATCGTCCTGTTTGGCACGGCAGGGCTCATGGTTTTGCTCAAAGACCTGCACCTGGGCGTGACCCATTACAACTGGTTTCTCATCATTCTTCTGTCCTGGACATTGGTATTGGTGGCCGTCTTTAGGATCTTGTACGGAGGAGAAGATCGAAGCGGGCAAGATGAAGAAAAGACCTAGAGCGCTTGCCAAAATAACGTTGATGCCTACGTAAAAAGTCCGGATTTCTCTTTTTCCGTCATTCCCGCCCCGGATCGAGTCCGGGGTAAACTGCAGCGGGAATCCAGTGTTTCCAAATACTTCTGGATGCCGGATCAGATCCGGCATGACGCTCCGGGGAATTTTTACGATTCAATCAACATTCCGACGGTTGGTGGCTACCGGGAAATGCCGAGGATCTCACGGGCCTGGGCAGGTGTTGCCACCTCCCGTCCCAGGCGGCCGGCAAGATCGGCGGCCATGTCGACCATCTCGGCGTTGCTTTCGGCCAGGACCCCTTTCTTCCGGTAGATGTTGTCCTCGAATCCCACCCGGATGTGGCCGCCGAGCAGGATGCCCATGGTGATCATCGGCAGCTGGGCGGGGCCGATGCCCAGAACGGACCAGCAGCAGTCGTCCGGCAGGCGGTTTTTCATGAACAGCAGGCTTTCCACGGACGCCTCGATCCCCCAGTACACTCCCATGCAGAGTTGAAATGCCGGCGGCGGGAGAATCATGCCGCCGTTCACCAGATCGACCGCCTGGCGGATATGGCCCGGCTCGAACACTTCGATTTCAGGCTTGACGCCGCCTTCGGCCATGCACTTTGCCGCCTCCCGGGACCACTGCGGCGGGTTGGAAAAGACCCGCTCCCGGAAATTCATGCTTCCCAAGTCCAGCGAGCACATGTCCGGCTTCAGGGAAACGGGTTCAAGCCGCTGTGCGATGGCATCCGGCCCGCTCAGGTGAAGTCCGCTGGTGGTCAGATTGACGAGCATGTCACAGCGGTCGCGGATCCGGTCGAGGACCTCTTTGAAAAGCGCTTTTTCAAAGGCGGGCTTTCCGGTGTTCGGATCCCTGACATGAATGTGGGCGACGGCCGCGCCCGCTTTGTGGCATTGCACCGCGGCATCGGCGATTTCTTTGGGCGTGTAGGGAACGGCCGGGTTCATTTCCTTGGTGGGATTGGAGCCGGTCACGGCCGCCGTAATGATGATTCGTTTGTCCACAGCCTCCTCCTTTTCCAAAGCGCTTGCTGTGTGCAAGCCGTGCAATAGGCATCCTGGATCCAACGGAGAGGGGCGTCATTCCCCTCCGATGTCAGTCTTGCCAGAATTCTTTTTCGATCTCTTCGATCAACCGGCGTGTTTTGATCAGGAGCCTGTCGCGCCGGCTGTATATCTCGTCGAGGGTGCGGTCCCCGTAGTCGTAGAACCCCTTTCCCGATTTCACGCCCAGACGGCCCTCGGCGACCAGGCGGCTGACGGTTTGCGAGGGGCCGTCCTTGTCGGCCAGTTCGATGGAGGGGTTGGAAAGGACCTTTTCCGTGAAGTCCAGGCCGGCAAAGTCATAGCGTCGGACCACCCCGAGAACCGGAATCCGGACCCCGAGGCTGGCCAGGACTGCCTTGTCGATCTGTTCGGGCTGGACATACCCGCCGTCGATGAGATGAAGAATCTCGCGGCCCAGGGCCCGCTGAAGCCGGTTGACGATAAAGCCGGGGATGAACTTTTCAATCACCACAGGGGTTTGACCGGCGGCGGCCAGCAGCTGCCGGGCCGTTTCGACATGGCCCGCATCGGTTTCAGGTCCTTTGACGATTTCCACCAGGGGAAGCAGATAGGGTGGAGAAAAGAAATGACAGATCAGCAGGCGGTCTTGAATCTCGGCGGGCGCAAGCGCAAAGACGTTCAGATAGGAGGTGTTGCTGGCCACCAGCGCATCGGCGCGAATTGTGGGGGCGATCTTCTGAAAAAATGCCCGCTTGGTTTCGACGTCTTCGCTGATGGTCTCCAAGACGAAGTCCATGTCTTTTGCACCGACGGGCGACTTGACCGGGTGGATGCGGGCCAGGATGCCGGGAATGCGGTTTGGATCGACCTGACCGGAATCGGCCAGCATTTCCAGGCGCGATTCGACGAGCCCCAGGGCCTTTTGAAGGATCGAATCGTCCAGGTCCGAAAGGGTGACATCATGGCCGGCCCGGGCCATCAGCAGGGCGAGGCCGTGTCCCATGGTGCCGGCGCCGGCAATCAGAATACGCAGGTTTTTCGTGTCTTTCATCGGGTGGCTTTCAGATCTATCCCCTGGTTTCGGGCCGATTTCCGGAGAAGCGCCGGCGCTTCAGGGTTTAGAAGGAAGAAGAGAGGGCTTGACCGCTGATTGCAGCCAAGCCCTCTATCGGTTTCAGGTGTTCCACCGGATGTTCGATCCGGCGGCGATTCCGCGGAGGTTTGCTACTTCTGGGTGTATCCCATTTCCTTGTAGTATTTCATGGCGCCGGGATGAACCGGGAGGCGCGCGCCCATCATGGCGTTTTCCGGTTTGGATTCTTCGATGGCCTGCTTTTTCACCTCGGCCAGCTTGGGCCAGTTGGCGTAGAGGGTCTTGACGATGTCGTAGGCCAGGTCGTCGGGCAGGTTCTTGTTGGCGACGATGCAGGTCACCGTTCCGATGGCCGGAATGTCCTTTTCCATGCCTTTGTAGGCTGTTTTGGGAATGACGGTCTTCATCAGGCCCGGCTCGAGTTCGAGCACCTTGTCCTGGTAGGCCGGCTCGACCGGGAGCATGCGGATGCCGGGCTGGAAGTTCAAGTCGATGATCGTCGACTGGGGACAGGAGGTCACTGCCATGTAGCAGTCGCTGTGTCCATCCTTCATCAGGGCCGCGGAATCGGAATACCCCACATAGCTGACCTGACCGCCGTTTTTCTTGATGCTGTCGAAGGTGATGTCATAGGCCTTGAGGATGTTTTCGGCGATGACCGTGCCGGAAAATCCGATTTTGCCGGGGACGATGCGCTTGTCCTTGAGGTCGGCAATGGACATGATCTTGCTTTTTCTCGGCACCGCGATCTGGAAGACGCCGGGGTACAGGGACATCAGGTGCCGAAGGTTGTCGTGCTTCTTGTCGAATTTTCCACGGCCGTCATAGGCGTTGTAGGCCGTGTGGGTGTAGGACCATCCCAGGTCGGCGCGGCCGGCATCGACGGCCTTGGCGTTGCCCACACCGCCGCCTGGGCCGTTGGAAGAGGAGATTTTCAGCTCCTGTTCGACGATGTTCATCATCGCCGAGCCGAGGGGATACCAGGAGCCGCCTTCCGGTCCGGAAAACATCCGCAAAAATTCCTGTCGCGCATACGCCGCCGGGGCTGCCAGCAAAAGAGCAAGCACCGCGATAAAAAGGGTCTGTATCCATCTTTTCGACATTTTTCCTCCTTCACTGCTAGATGTGTTTTGGGTTGATACCCGCCGTCCGTTTCCTCCGGAAAGGGCACTCATATACCGGCCCAGCCGACGCTCAAACCGCCGCAGACAAACAGGGTCTGTCCCGTGATAAAGTCAGCCTCCGACGAGGCAAGAAAGGCCACTGCATTGGCGACGTCTTCCGGGGCGCCCATCCGCCCCAGGGGGATATTGCCGACGATGGCCTCGGTTTTGGGGCTTCCCGGGGGATTGCCGTCGGTAAAGAGCTGGGTGGCGATGGGTCCGGGCGCCACGTTGTTGACGTTGATCCGATAGGCAGCCAGTTCGAGCGCCCATGTTCGGGTCATCCCGACGAGGCCGGCTTTGCAGGCGGAATAGACGGTTCGGTCCTGCTTGCCGAGGCTGGCCCGCGAACCGATGTTGACGATTTTTCCGTACCGCCGGGCCTTCATGGAGGGGATGCAGTATTTCGCGCAGAAAAAGGCGCCCTTGAGATTGACGTGCGTGGTCCGGTCCCAATCGGCTTCGCTGGCCTCCTCCAAGCTTGCCGGCAGCAAAACCCCGGCGTTGTTGACCAGAATCTGCACC
>Ga0207752_1000132_pt1 | contig 33932 bp, 21 predicted proteins | sample Pon2CUnioCityCA_6_FD_187272 | JGI IMG/M metagenome (GOLD analysis project Ga0207752, IMG submission 187272) | Marine sediment microbial community from Union City, CA, USA - Pond 2C Sediment 2 (SPAdes) | ecosystem: Environmental > Aquatic > Marine > Intertidal zone > Salt pond sediment ... | reverse complement strand
CATTTCGCTGGTACTGGTGAGCAGTTCAACGGCTAATCGGGCGTGCCCCATGCGGCCGGCGGCGTTGAGCACCGGGGCGAGTCGAAAACCGATCGCGTAGCTATCGACGCCCTGCCCGGCCAGTCCAGCCGATTCGATCAGCGCCTGCAAGCCGCAAAGGTTGCTCTGGGGCACCGCTTGGAGCCCGAACCTCGTCAGCACGCGGTTCTCGCCGCGCAGGTCCACGACGTCCGCGACTGTGCCGATGGCCGCCAGGCTCGTCGCATCGAGCATGAACTGCCGCAGTTGCGGATCGAGCCGCGGCCCTCTACTGAACTCATCGGCTACCGCCCACGCCAATTTATAGGCGACCATCGCCCCGGCGGAATCCTGATTCGGGTAGGATTCCTCCAGCGCCGGATGCACGACGGCCGAGGCGTTCGGCAGGACGGGCCCGAGCTGGTGATGGTCGGTGACGATCAAGTCCACGCCGAGCTGCCGGGCTAAGTCCGCGGCCTCGAAGGCGGTGACGCCGCAATCGACCGTGACCAGCACGCGCGTGCCGGCCTCGGCGAGCGAGCGCACCGCGTCGCTGTTCAAGCCGTAGCCTTCCTCGATGCGGTGCGGAATGTAGAAATCCACCTGGGCCCCGAGCAGCGTCAGCAGCTCCCACAGGATGGAGACGCCCGTGATGCCGTCGACGTCGTAGTCGCCGTAGAGGGTGATCTTCTCTTTCTTCTCGACAGCCTCCCGCAGCCGGGCCACCGCCGGGGCGATCCCCGGCATCTGCGCCGGCCGGATCAGGTCCGTGAGCTTCGGCTGCAAAAACGCGCTGCCCGCGGCGGCCTCCGTGATCCCGCGATTGAGCAGCACCTGCGCTATCAGCGGCGATATCTTCAGCGATTGAGCGAGCGTCTCGGCCCGCGCGTCGGCGGGTGCGATCACCCAGTTTGTCTTTTGCGTCCTTGTCGATGGCGGCATCGGCGGCCCATACTCCAGTACTGCGTCTGCAACGGCGTTCCAAAGCCCTCTTATATCAGGAACCGCCCCACTCCGGCAAGCCCCGTCCGCCGCAGAGCAGGAATGAAAAACCGGAATGGTGGAAGGATGGAATGGTGGAAGGAGCCGGCCACCGGCCGTACGATCGCAAGACGGGAGATTGAGGACGGAGGATCGACGGCAGAGGACGCGCGGAACGCGAAGAGAACGACGAAGAGATTCTCGCCGAAGGCCGACAAGAGGCGAGGAACTCCACCGAAATAGTCAATTAACGGGGCACCATAACCTGGGCGTCAGCGGTAGGGTGGGCTCCGCCCACCATCTGGTTGCAGGGGGCTTCTTGTCCTGGAGGCTTGCTTTCCGGCCGGGGCGGACTACCATTACTTATACGAAGATGGCCTCTGTCGGCCGAAACCGTCCCTGTTATCCTGTGGGAGAAACAACCATGAAGCTCGTACACTTGCTCCCTTGTGCGACCCTCGCCGTGCTGCTGTTCCTCGCAAATGGCACCCCCGGCACACCATCCGCCTCGCAACACGAGTACGGCGTGCTGCGCGCGGGTGATCGTATCTCATGGGGCAGCCCCGGCCGTTCGATCTACGATGCAATCGACAGCGACGCGGCCCAGTATTTCTCGATTCCTCGCTGGCAGCGTGGAATCGATCTTGAAATGCGAATCCTGAACGCGCTGGCGCAGGACGGCTGGGAAGTCGTCGACGTGGCCGAACCCCATCTCTACGTTCTCCGAAGAGGGCGATAAGCCACGCGAAGTGAGACACCTCCATCGTAGCTCGTAGCCTTGCATTGCTGCCTGTGGAAGCAGACCGTGTCGGTGGGGCAGTTCGTCTTTCGGAACCGGCGGATGCACGCGGATGAGACCGGAATGTACTCACACAAAGGCACGAGGATCACTAAGAAGAGCGCTGCAGAATTGGCTTGCTGCCTTCGTGGCTTGGTGGCTCCGTGTGAGAACCAAGTGTTTGTGTCTTAACGACTTGCGTTCCTGTCAGTCCAGAATCTGCGCAAGAAGACAAGACTTCAACAAGTAGCAATGCGAAATGAATCCGCAATCCGCAATCGCAAATCACCAATTCAAAGCCCTCCGGCTTATCGCCTGTCACTTCTCACTTATCACTTCAGCGGTTTCCCTCTTGCCTTTCCGACCGCCTGGCCCTACAATACAAACTGTGAAAGGCAAGCTCAAGGCCCTGAAGTGGCTGCCAGGTGAAACGGAGATCACAGGCGACTGGAAGAAATAAGACGGAAGGCGGAATGTTTCCATGTGCCCCCTCAGGCTAACGACGTCGAGCAAGAAGACGGCGATTGCCAACGGAAGCCGGACTAATTTGCCTGCCACCGGGTCAGAATGTCGTCACGATTGAAGAGATTGCGGTTCGACAAGAACAACGTCCCCTTCCTTCGGCCGGAGGAAATCGACGAGCGCGCAGAGTACATGCTTAGCATCTTCTGCGAAAGGTGCTTGGCAGAGCCTCAATATACCGATCTTAATGTGATCATTAAGGTACTCATGGATCAACACAGGGTCAGGTTCGTCTTCACGGAGGATCTCGGCCAAACACGTGGTGGGCAGAAAATACGCGGGAGAATCGCTCTGAAGGACAGGATCGTCTGGATTGACAGGTCTTTGCAACCCGACGACGATCTTCACAGGTTTCGGTTTACCATTGCGCATGAATTTGGTCATCTTGCATTGCACAGGCATCGGCCGATCCAGAACTACGATGCGATAGAAGATACGGATGAGCAACTGCGCATGGAGTTCAGCCATGCGAGTGGCTCAAAGCAGATCGTTGAGTGGCAGGCAAATCGATATGCGTCCGCGATTCTCATGCCGCGATACACCGTAGCTCCTGCACTCTGCGCGTTTCACACAGAGAATGATGTTCATCTAAACATCGGAAGAGTCTTTGTTGACAACAGCCCTGCAAACCGATCGCTCTACGCGCAGGCATTGAATCGCCTGAGTCTGATTTATCACGTCTCAAGAAGCGTTGTTCGCATTAGGCTACAGGAATTGGGCCTTCTCATCGACCGCCGCGCGAGACGCATGGAGGGATTAGCTGGTGAACTCGAGCACCTCTGGAGAGATTTGGGAAACGGGCATTGATAGCTGTCGACGAAGGCCGGGGAAACTGAAGGGAAGAATCAAAGACATCAGGTACTTCTTCCGATGAAGAACCGGCGTATAAGAGTGAGGAAGAGCGTCGTGCCGCTTATAGCAGTGCCGGGGCTCAGTGGTTGTGGGAGATGGGGTGACGGGGAGAGCGGGTGACTACCTATGTCGGCGCCGCCGGGTTTGGCGGGGGGTTTGATTGGCTCATGTCAGTCACAAATGCCGGAGGGGGAGGCGGGTCCAGGTTTTTGTGTCACATGGTGCTGCGCTGTGGCAGAGTTCACGGTGCTATGATTGGGCGGGCGCAGGAACTGAAAGCGCCGCCGCGGATGCAGGAAACGTCCTGCCGCACAGTGGGGAGGATAGAGGTCGAGTCTTGAATATTGAGTATTCGTATCCCGTGACGAGTGCGAACCGGCCCGGGGTACCTGGCGGTTTCTGCATTGCGAGGGCTCTGTTCCTACACCCGCGGGGATTTGGCGCCTGGGGCCAGAAGCATGGTGCCGGGCCAGTCCGGCGCGTTTTTTCGGGCTCAGCATGGGTAGTCACGGAGACTACTTTCCGTGGGCGAGGGCGAGGCGGGGGTCGTCGAGGTCGAGGCGGTAGAGGACCTGGTTGTAGTCGTAGCGCGGCGTGGGGCGCGTGTTGCCGGAGAACTGCATCGTGTACGTGCCCTCGAAGAAGAGCATCGGCGAGCCGTCGGGTGCGAACTCGGGATGCAGCCGCGGATTGTAGAAGGTGTAGTTCTCGTGCGTGAGGACCTTCACCGCCGGACCCCACGGGCCGGTGGGCGCATCGGCCTCGGCGTACCATAGCTCGCCGAATGCGGCGGGCTTGCCGAAGGTCTGCATGAAGACGGTGACCCAGCGCTTGCGCCAGGCGTTCCAGGCGATGGAGCCACTGTGCGGCTTGATCTCCTCGCCGCTCTCGGCGGCGGCGATTGTCTCCTGCGCCTCCATGGGCTCCCACGTGTTGGGGTCCTGCCATTCCTCGAAGCGGGCCGGACAGCGCAGCGTCGGCAGAGGGTTGCCGAACAGCACCCACTCCTTGCCTTGTTCGTCTTTCCAAAGAACCGGGTGACCGTTCGGCACGCGCGGCGGCTCCGGCGACGTCTCCGACTTGGTCCACAGGACGCGCAGCAACTCGAAGTTGCGGGTCTCGTCATTCCACACGGCCAATCCCCACCGGTAGCCTTCCATCAGCGGCTTGACTTTCAGGTACGAGCCGACGAGCCGTTGCATGCCATTCTTGTCCGGCAGGCTCACGTAGCCGGTCACCCACGTGGGGCCTTCGCCCGGCAGCTTGGCGACGCCGCGGGGCATGCCGTTTTCGTCGGTGATGTAGTCGAGCTTCAATCGCAGGGGCGGCTCGTACGACGCCAGCGGCCGCACCGCCGTTGTCGCGCCGGTGCCGTGGAAGATGCCCAGCGGATAGCGCGGGATCACGGTGTCGCCCCACAGCCAGAACAGTCGTCCGCGATGAACCGCGTTCTGCACGCTGTCGCAGCCGAGGATGCCGGACTGGGGCCAGTCCCGATCGAGTCCGAGCTTCTGGCTCTCGGCGAAGAGCCCGCCACCGGTGAGACGCCCGATCCGCCGCGCGATCACACTGCGCTGGACCTCCACCTTCAGCGCCTTGCCCGGCTCGGGTGTGAGTCGTACGCCGCGCGAGCCGAAGCCGTCCTTCGGCACGTCGTAGCCGTGGCCGATGACGTCGAACCACGTCTCCCGGCCCATCAGTTCCGGCAGATCGAAGGCGATCACACCTGCATTGTCCGTGATGAAGCGCACCTGATGCGTGGTCCGCAATTCGACGAGCGGGACGGGCCAGCCGCTGCCCGCCTCCACGACTTCAATGCGACAGGCTTGCCCCGGCCCGGCGGCCGCAACAACCAGAGGCGCCATCCACAGCACGATTGCCGGAACCAGAAATCGAAGCATCGAAACCACTCGTTCTTTCAGCATTGAAGTTGCTCCCACGTCGTTACTTTCCACCATTCCAAATTCTCTTGATCGTCTCTTCCTGAGAATACCCTATCGGGCAATCGGGACTCTCGGTGTTGGCACGGTAACTGCCCTGGGTCTCTTTCGGACAGGAGATCATGCGACTGACCGGCATTTGCAGGTGTCCGTTGGGATCGGTTTGCTTGATCCAGTTATAGGCGTAAACGAGCCAGTCGTTGCGGTACTGCTCCGGTTGGAGGGAGAACCAGGAGATTTCGTCCCAACCCCAGACGAAGATCGACTTGGTGTCCGCCACGTTGGGGTTCCGGCTGCGGCCGAAGTTGTCGAATTCAACGAGGTACGGCAGGTTGGAGCAGCTCCACCCGCTGGGCGAGAGGCAGCCCTTGCTTCGTTTATAGATTCCGTCCAGGTGGTTCACTTCGAGCACGGCCTCATACGGTTTGTCGGGCACTTCCTTGATGCGCATCGGGAACGAGTTGAAATCGAGGAGGCTGACGCCGTCCACGATCATGCCCTCCGTGGGCACGTGAGCATCCAGCAGCACCAGCTTGCGGCGGGCGTGCGTCTTCGCGTAGGCACGGATTCGCGCCACGAGGCGCGACCATTCCCGCAAGTCCGGGTCGGCCATGCCGATCAGCGCCACCTGCCCTAAGTGCAGGGCCTCGCAACCGAGGTCCAGGTAGGAACCCGCCAGATAGTAGAACCACAGTTGTGTCTCCCGCCGGGTGACATCGGGGACGCTGGCCCGGCGCCAGTGATTGACGAGCTTGCCGTCCTTGTTGAGCATGGCCTCGTAGGAGAACGTCCTGTCTTCGACGGACAGGTCGAAGTCGGTGAATACCCAGGATGGAATCGGCACGCGGTTGACCTGCGTGCTGATCGTTTCAAACAGGCAGCCCTGGAAGATGACGTCCGGATCGAAGGCGTGGACCTTGTCGATCAGCGTCTTCGCGCCCGCCCAGAAGTTGGGATCGTTCAAGCGGCCTTCCCCGTTCCAGCGGTAGATCGCGCGGCCGATGAACTTGGCCCCGATATTCCTGATCAGACGGACGTCGTCGTCGCGGTGCCGGTATTGCCGATTGCCCTCGGCCTTTCCCGTGACCAGGAAATACGCCATGGTCACGGAGCGGTCGAGGTAGTTCTCCAGCACCTCGCGCGAGATGGTTCCCTCGAAATGATAGTCGCGCGAGCGTCCTGTCGACGAGGTCTCGGCGGCGTCCATCCGCTGTGGGCCGAACAGGGAGCCGGCAACGAAGCATACCGCCGCCAGCCGGCAAAGTCTTCCGGCATCTCGGGTCACAAGATCATCCACGGGTGTTCCTTTCGAGATCGATCGCACATGGCTGGCATCCAAAGGCCGCGCCGCGAGGCGATCTTACGGCCAATGTCCCCCGTTTTCCAGGCTATTTCAAGTGCATCGCCTGGCTGCACGAGCGAATGCGGCAAATTCGAAAAGACCCTGAAATATTCGTACCGGGCGTTCGACTGATAGTACGAATCGTACTATTGGAGTTGGACGTATGGCACAGGAAACCGGGTTATCGACGTTGTCGCTGGCGATTCTGGGGCTCATCTCGCAGGAGCCTCAGACGGGCTACGACCTCCGGAAGGTCTTTCTGACCACGCCCATGGGTCATTTCAGCAGCAGCCCCGGGGCGATTTATCCCGCCTTGCGGCGGATCGAACAGGCCGGCTGGGTCCGCGGGCGGACGGGCCGGGGCAAGACCCGCCGGCAGCGGGTCCTCTACGAGCTCACGGCGAAGGGCCGCAAGGTGCTGCAGCAGCACCTGTCGCAGCCGGTGACGAGAGATGATGTCGTCTGGCACATGGACGACCTGTTGCTGCGGTTCGGGTTCATGGACCCGAACGTCGGGCGCGAGAGGACACTGCAATTCCTGCGGGACTTTGCCGACCGGCTCGACGCCTACGTCGCGGAGCTACGGCGGTATCTCGACGGCGCCAGGGACACCATGCCGCCGTGTGGGCGACTGGCGATGGAAAACGGAATCCAGGGCTATGAGACAAACGCCCAATGGGCCAGACGGGCGTTCCAAGAGCTGCAAAGCAATTCGTAATCCCCCGGTGGGGAGAAAGGAGCAATCATGAGTTCAGTCTTAACACTTAAAGCCACGGCCGGATATCTTTGGCGGCTTCCGTTATGTGCCGTCGCGTACGTGGTCGGCAACATGGCCGGCGGGGCCCTGGTGTCCGCTCTTGGGCTGCCGCTTCCAGAAGTCCCCGAGCAGGCGAACGAGCAGATCATGGGCCTGCTTCTTTTCGTCGCCAGCCTCGCCCTGGCCGCAGCTCTGGCGCCTCTGGCCCGGCGGATGCAGGGCGCATACTGGGTTCGTTGGCTGGCGCTGGCGGCGTTGTGCTATGTCTGCCTCGGCGTGAATACGCCCATCGAAGCGGCCATCTTCACGAATATGGGCGGGATGATGACGATTCCGATCCTCTCGGTCTGCCCGTGCCTGCTGTTCGGGGCTGTGATGGCGCTGCTGTTCAAGCCGGCAAAGGGAGGTGTCTCGATACTCGATAACGCACGCCGGTTCTTTGGGAGCCGAAGTGCGGGCCAGTGGGCGTGGCGTCTCGCCGTCGCGGTCTGCGCGTTCCCTGTTATCTACTGGACGTTCGGGTCGATGGTTGCCCCCTTTGTCCTCGAATACTATCGGCAAGGACAGTTCGGCTTGGCATTGCCGCGCGGCGGCGTGATCATCGCCGTTCAGCTCTTGCGCAGCACCTTGTTTCTGGTTGCCGCACTGCCGATTTTGATGGCATGGTCCGGATCGCGGCTGCGTCTGACGTGGGCGCTGGGTCTTGCCTTCTACGTGCTGGTGGGCCTGTTCGGCCTGATTCAGGCGTCCTGGCTCGCCCCCACGCTGCTGGTCCTGCACAACATCGAGATCTTTGCGGACTCGATGGTGTATGCCCTGGTCCTGGTCCTTCTGCTGATGCCCGGAGACACAGCACGAGCGGACGAACGATTCACGCGCTTGCCGCCCTGCATCGGGCGGGCGCAAACACCCGTTGGAAGCTAACAAATCGAAACCAACTTTTGGAGGTATCGAACCATGAACACGTACACAGTATGGACCGTGCTCGCGATCGCGACGATGTGCAGCTCCGTCACGCTCTCGGCGGACGATGCGATCCTGCGGCAAACGTTCGACCTTGGCGCGCCGCGCACGCCGCGGGCGCAGCGATTCGAGATGGAGACGCAGGTCATCAGCTACGCCCTGGACGGCACACGCACCGGAACCGACATCTATCGGATTCATCTCGCGTGCGTACCGGGCCGAGCCATGGGCAAAGACGCCGATGAGTACACCTGCACGAAGTTCACCGTCCAGTTCGCCGGCACTGAGGAGGTGGCGATTCCCGCGCTGAAGGACTGGAAGTATCTCTTCAAGGACACCGAGACCGGCATGGACGACAAGGGTCAGGTGTTCGGCATCGACCATGCGAAGTTCGAGAACCTCACGGACGCCAATGGAAAGTCGATCCCGATCGATAAAGCGTACCATCTCTACAATGCGTTCATCGATTTCCACGGCTTCTGCAACGCGTTTGCCGAGCCCGTCTCCGATGGCAAGGGCATCCAGGACCTCAAGAAGATCGGGCAAAGAATCGTCCACGCCGCGGCGTTCACGGAGCCGCCAGTGAACCTCGGCAGTGGCATTGCCGAAGGCTCGACCTTCAAGAATGGCGAGGTCACCCTCGAGTTCAAGGGCCTGAGCCTGGTCGATGAAGCCCCCTGCGCCCTCGTGGCCTTCGACTCCGGCGAGAGCTCCTTCCAGATGATCGTCAAGCCCATGCCGAATATGGAGGTGCGCTCCGTCGGCAGCTCGCACTACAAGGGCGACCTCTACATTGATTTGGCGACGCGCTGGGTCCGCAAGGTCGTGATGGATGAAGTGGTCGTCGCCGAGAGCACGGTGCCCGCATTGCCCAACAAGGTCAACGCAGTCATCGAGCGGTACAGCGTGATCCGCAACGTCACGGCGAGAGATACGCATTGAGCCGTCTGCGGTCCGGACTCGGCGAATTCATCGGCGCCGCATCAGTACTTCGTGATTCCGAAGTCGGCCAGCGCTTTGCGGCCGGCTTCGGCCACGCGGTACTTCGTTGCCTTGCCGTGCCTCCGTCGGATGAGCCAGGCTTGTTGGACGCAGTAGTCGAGAAACCCTCCGCCGATGGCAAAGCAATGGACCGATCCAATCCGTCACGCACATTCCTCCACGGGCGGACACGCCTATTATCCCTGAGCAACATTATCTCGCAAGTGAATCGCGGGCACGTCTTTGAAGGCCAATACAAGTCGTTGCTGATCGAAGATAGTGCGGCGTCTATACGGCGAAGATGCCGCGGAGGCCCTGCTCCACAAGGGCCTCGGTTGTCTTCGCCGGGCGAAGGCCGATCTGCAGCGCGATCGCAAGGGCGCCAAGTGGAAAGGCATTCTGGCCTGCTGGACAAGGCAGCAGACAGGCATCAGCAACCGATGGCTCACTGAGCATGTCCATTTGGGTGCCGTTACCGGTGTCAGCCGGTTGCTGCAGAACGAGCGAAGGCGGCCTCTCCCTTACTTTCGGTGCTGAACTGAGTGTGGTGTCCCCAGATATCAGATATCCAGCAATCTTACCGACGAGAAAGAGGCGAGCAGGACAGGACGAACGTTCGACTGGCCTATCTTTTCTTTTTCTTCTTCCTCAGCCTTCTTCGTCTGGCCAACCCATACACGAGACGAGGCAAATTGGGCAGCGCAACCGTTAAATCTCTTCCACGGAAAAGTCCGACTTGCCGCGCCTTCTTTGCGATATGGAGAATCTGGGGCACATCGTAGAACGATGACCGGATACGGTTGCGGATGCGTTTGAGTTCCGCAAGCCCGTAACGGTCCGAATAGACCGGCCCCCCGATGCGTTCGTAATAGTAGCCAGGGGTCGACTCAACCACTTCCTTGAGGGCCGAGAACTTCTCGATGCGGAGTTTATGGAAGTTGATGGAATCCAGCCCGATTTCCTTGGCGAACTTTGGGATGTAAAGCATCTCCTCTTCTGTCTCGCCGATGTTGCCGTAGATGAAGAACCCGTGCAGATAGAAGCTATATTGCGTCAGGACAGCAAAGGCGTCCCGGATTTGCTGCTGGGTAATGCCTTTCTGAAGTTGCTCGAGGATCCAGTCATGCGGCGACTCGACCCCAAACAGGAAGACCCGAAAGCCCGCCTTCTCGGCCTTGGCCAGGATATGCGGGTACCGGGCAATGTCAACTCGGGCCTGGACAGCAAAGGTCTTCTTGATATTGTTCTCGATAATCAGATCGCAAAGCTGTTCGCTCCGCTTGATATTGGTGAAGATATTGTCGTCGCTGAACATTACGGCGTCGGCGGTAATCGTCTTGAGTTCTTCGATGACCGACTCGAGGGGGCGTTCTGTGTAGCTGCGCTTCTGGCCAAGCGGGTTGAGGCTGAACGTGCAGAACTTGCATTTGAACGGGCATCCCCGGGTGGTCAGGACGGTGTCGAACGTGTGCCTGCTGAGTCGGACACCGCACTCTGACCAATAGTAATCGTGCGTTCGCAATGACCGATCGGGAAACGCAATGTTCGAGAGGTCAGGCAGTTGCTGGTTTTCGTTGTGGATGATGTTTCCGTTCTCCCGATAGGAGAGCCCGCGAATGTCCTTCCACGGGACCCCCATAACGATCTCCTTGACGATCTCCTCCCCCTCGCCGCGCACAACCATGTCGATATTAGGACAGCGCTCGAACAAGTACTCGACTTCCTGTGTGGCCTTGTAACCCCCGACAACGGTTGTAACCTCTGCCGGCAGCCGGGAGACGAAATCACAGATGTCCCTGAACTTCGCATCCCAGCGGATGCTGATGCATAGCAGATCGATTTCGGCCCGGATGAACCGGCTCAACACATCCGGATCCTGGTAGGCATCTTCGTGGCGAAGGTCAAAAAGTGTTATCTTGCCGACGAGGTCCTTCATGGCCGCAACAATGTACTCCAGGCCGGTCGGAGGGAACATGCCCATGGTAGACGTGCCATACCCGAAGTACGGATTAAGGGCGAGAACATGTTTGTACCGGGGTTTCTCATATATCTTCATAGACGTCAATCCTACACGCTGCAGCATATTATTCCACCCGAATTATTTGGATCATTTCAACATCCTTGGCGGTTCAATCGCCCAAATCATTGAGAACGCCCTCAAATCCAACATTTTTGGCGCTTTTTCGACGCACCTCGACCAGCGATTTCTCATCACCTGCCGGGGTTTTCGCTCCGTTGCCGGTCATCCTACCCGCGCCAATTCTGGGCTGGATCCCAATCGGCCAATCTGATTCCGGGTGATTCCGGGAACACGTTGCTTACTTCGGCCTTGGATTGAGTATGGTGTCCCAGGATAAGTGGTGCTTGCCGCCGTTACCCGAGGAGAAATAGTCGAAGGACCTCCGCATGAGAATCAAGAAAGGTGTTGTGCCGCTCATCGTATTGTTGGGACTCAGTGGTTGCCGGAGGGAAAGGCGGATCCAGGTTTTTGTGTCAGATGGTGCCGGGTTGTGGTAGAGTTCACGGCGCTATGACTGGGCAGGCGCAGGAACGACAAGCGCCGCCGCGGATACAGGAGAAGTCCTACTGCACAGGGCACCTATGGGAGTGATTGTCATGATAAGCGTCTCGGCCGGAGTCAGACTTCACATCGGTCTGGTCCTGCTGCTGGGCTTGACCGGGCCCACGACCGCGCAGCGACAGATGGAGAATCTGACTCGCGGGGTGGTGGCCGTCAAACAATCCGGCGGCGTCTATGTGGGCTGGCGTCTCTTCGGCACCGACCCGGAAGGAATCGCCTTCAATCTGTATCGAATCTCCGGCGACGGGCCGGCTGCTAAAGTCAACGAGGCGCCGGTCACGGGCGCCACGAACTACGTCGATCCGAACGCCGATGGGAGTCAGGCAGTTCGGTATTTCGTCCGGCCTGTTGTGGAGGGCAAGGAACTGGCTCCATCCAAGCCGGTGCGGGCCTGGGAAGACAACTACCTCGAAATCCCCATTCAGCCCATTGACGCATACCGGCCCGGCGACACCTCGGTTGCCGACCTGAACGGCGACGGCGAATATGAGATCGTCCTGCACCAGGTCTCACGCGGCCGGGACAATGCACACGCCGGAATCACAGGGACGCCCGTCTTCGATGCCTACACATTGGACGGCGACCACATGTGGCGTATCGATCTGGGCATCAATATTCGCGATGGCGAGCACTACACACAATTCATGGTCTACGACCTGGACGGCGACGGCAAGGCGGAGATGGTCTGCAAGACCGCCGATGGGACAATCGACGGTACGGGGCAAGTCATCGGCGATAAAAACAAGGACTGGCGCACGCACAAGGAGGGCGACCGAACCCACGGGCGTATTTTAGCCGGCCCGGAATATTTCACAATCTTCGATGGTCAAACGGGCGCAGCGCTGAAGACCGTTGACTATATTCCCGGTCGCTCTCCGATCGACGGGTGGGGCGGCATTGGTGGAAACGGTGGAAACGACAGCTACGGCAACCGTTGCGATCGCTTCCTGGCCTGCGTGGCGTATTTGGATGGTGTGCGGCCGAGCGTGGTGATGTGCCGCGGCGTTTATGGCCGGACCGTCATGGCCGCCTGGGACTGGCGCGATGGCGAATTGACCAGCCGGTGGGTCTTCGACTCGGGCATCAGTTACCCGCCCTTCGCCGATGCTTCTCCCTACTCAGGGATGGGAGGCCATTCGCTCTCGGTGGCCGACGTGGACAACGACGGCAAAGACGAGATCGTCTATCATGCGATGGTCGTCGATGACAACGGCAAAGGGTTGTATTCCACGGGCTGGCGACACGGTGACGCGATGCATATCAGTGACATGTACCCGGACCGTCCCGGTCTTGAGGTCTTCACGATCCACGAGAATGAAGATGACACCGTTCGATTCCAGAGCCCCGGAGTGGCGATGCGCGATGCACGCACGGGCGAAACGCTTTGGAAGCACAGCCTCGGTATTGACGTCGGCAGCGGCATGGCAGCCGATATCGATCCATGCCATCCGGGCTACGAGGCGTGGGGCGGCCCGGGAGGCCTGCGTGATTCGCACGGAAATGAGATCGGTCCGGCCCCGCGTTCAAGCGGCTTTGCCATCTGGTGGGACGGCGATCTGCTGCGCGAGCTGGTCGCCGGCTCCACGGTGACCAAATGGAACTGGGAGACGCACGCTGAAGAAACGTTGTTTGCCACAGGGGCGCGACGCGGCGGGCGCGGGCCCAACATTATGGGGGATCTTCTGGGCGATTGGCGTGAGGAGCTGCTGATGACAGCGCCGGATGGCAAGGCCCTCAGGCTGTACACCACGACGATCCCGACGCACCGCCGCATCTACACGCTGATGCACGATCCCCAATACCGGCTGGCGATCGCCTGGCAGAATGTCGTCTATAACAAGCCGCCCCACCCAGGCTTCTATCTCGGCCACGAGATGTCCCCCCCACCGCGCCCGAATATCTACCTCGTCGGCCGGAACTAAAGGGTTCAGGTACTCTCTCCGATGAAGAACCTTCGCATGAGAGTGAAGAAAGCTGTTGTGCCGCTTATCCTACTGCTGGGGCTTCTCGGCTGCGGAGGGTGGAGCGGTTCTGCGGAGATGGAGCGCATCCCGGGCGGGCTCCGACACCGGCTGGTTGTTTGCACGGATGTGGGGGGCACCGATCCGGATGATTTTCAGTCGATGGTGCATCTGTTGGTCTATGCGGATCGTTTCGACATCGAGGGGCTGATCTCATCGCCGTATGGGCCGGGGCGCAAGGAGCATATTCTCCAGGTCATCGACCTCTACGAGCGCGACTATGCCTGCCTGAAGACGTATTCCGACAGATACCCCGTTCCCGACGCGCTGCGGGCAGTTACGAAGCAAGGGGCCGTCGAGGGCGCGGGATTCGAGGGATTTGGCTCGGCGACGGAAGGTTCCGAGTGGATCGTTCGCTGCGCGAGGCGCGACGATCCGCGGCCGCTCTGGATCCTGGTCTGGGGCGGGATCGAGGACCTTGCGCAGGCGCTGCATGATGCGCCCGATATCGCGCCGAGACTCCGCGTCTACTTCATCGGGGGGCCGAACAAGAAGTGGAGCGTCGACGCCTATCAGTACATCGCGACGCACCATGCGCGGCTGTGGATCATCGAGGCCAACGCCACCTATCGCGGCTGGTTCGTCGGCGGCAAACAGAACGGCGAATGGGGCAACAGGGCGTTCGTCGCTGCGCAGATCGCGGGTCACGGCGCCTTGGGCGATTTCTTCGCAACGCAGCTCGGCGGCACCCTCAAGATGGGGGACTCGCCGTCCGTCGGCTACCTGTTGCGCGGGACGCCCGAAGACCCGCGGCAAGCAAGTTGGGGTGGGCGCTTCGTGCGGGCCTGGGAGCGGCCGCAAGTGGTGTTCCGGCGGCTCACCAATGAGGACGACCGGATAGGACAGTTCGGCGTTTTCGAGCTGGCCCTGCCGCTCGGTGGGGACACGCCGGAACGGCCGGAAGCGAGCCTGCTGATCGAGAACCAGGCGTTGGTCGGGTGCGTGGACGCGGTCGGCGCGATGCGCTTTCGCTTCTCGCCGAAAGACGCGAAGACGTATCGCTACACGATTCGCAGCAACGTGCCGGCGCTCGATGGGAGAACCGGCGCGCTCACGTCCTCGCGACCGACCCCTGGCGCCGCAGAGCGACCGTCGCCGCGGTTGCCCAACTGGTGGACGGACGATCCCTCACCCGACGCCGCAGAAGGGCCGCACATCGGCGCCCGCACGGTGAGCCAATGGCGTGAAGACTTCCTGCGCGACTTCGCCGCCCGCCTGGACCGCTGCAAGTCACCCGCGCCAACGGCAATGACAGGAACAACCACCAATCCGAGGCCGAAGTAAACGATCTCCGTCATCAATTGTCCCTACCTCACTTGAGTTCGTGGATCGGGGTGTCAAACGTACACATTTCACAAGCGGCTGGTGGCATTACCCGAACGCACACCCTTGCCGTACGGCCTGAGGCAAAAGTGCCACGTGCAGGACCGAACCGGCATGCTTCCCGGGCGCCTCTCAGTCGGCGTATTCGACATGGACGACAAGTCCTCGCTCGCCCCATCGGGCCACCTCAGCACTCTTGCCCGGGCTCAGAAGCACGCCGCACTCGACGGCGAGTTCCGTCTCGCCCCCGGCTTCGCGCAGGACAATCTCGACCTCCATGAGGGCAAGGATTCGGCCGTCATTCCGCGGCCCGACCGCCCCGGTGATGAACATCTCGCCGCCCTCATCTTCGCGGTCCAGAGCCGCGGCCAGCTTGTACTTCGGGACTGCTGTCACGATGGACGCGCTGTCATCGCCCTGGCCGTCGCCATCGACCAGCTTGAACGTCAGCCGGATGTTCCGATCCAGCACCACGATCTCCTGGTGCTCACCGTGACGTTCTTCGTCGGCCCCCCCGGCCCCTACACCCAGGCTCAAGGTCAGCAGAACCACAATCGCTATCGGGATGATGATTTTCTTCATGGCGGGTTCCTTTCTGATCGCGCTACACTGCACACTGCCGATCGGGAAGTAGGTGTCAATCCAACACATTTCACAAGCGATCCCTGTTCCGACCACGGTCCTTCACAGGATGGCCCTGCCTATCATACCGGATTTGTCTGCTTGTGCAATTACCCATGCGTTCAGTCCTATCTGTATCCTTGACGCTTCGGCCCCAACACGCGTACGATCAGCCCGCTGTGAATGAAAGAACACGATGAGCAACGAGCGTACATTGCGCTGGCCTACACGCCCCCCAGAGAGCCGGCGTGGGGCGTTCACGCTTGTCGAGCTGCTGGTGGTGATTGCGATCCTCGTGCTGCTGATGGCCGTACTGCTGCCCGTGATCCACCGGTCCCGCAAACAGGCGGCGGCCATAACCTGCCAGTCCAATCTGCGACAGTGGGGTCTTCTGCTTGATACCTACGTGACGGGCAACGACGGCAAGTTCTTCTCCGAGACAACGCATGTGGACACGTGGACCGAACCGCAACCGGTGACGGTCTGGGTCAAGAGCTGGTGGTACGTATTCCTCACCGATTTCGGGAATTTCCGGGACATCTGGCTCTGCCCGATGGCCACAACGCCGTCCGCCGATGGGCGGACGGGCTCGACGTTTCGGGCCTGGCGCGGCGAGCGCGGCGCCGAGCGCGTCCCGGGCGGAGGCTGGGATGAGGTGGAGCGGGAGTTCCTGGGCAGCTACGGCGTGAATGGCTGGGTCGGGCTCGGCCGACGCGAGGACCCGAACAGGCCGAATGCTTCCTGCTGGAGCACGCCTTACGTGAGAGGTGCGGCCGACGTGCCGCTCGTTTTCGATTGTCGCTGTTCGATCTACTACGGAACGGTGGACGGGCCGCCGCCGTATCCGGATGCGGCCCCGAGTTCGCACTACAGCAGCAATGTTTGTATGGACCGACACAATGGTGGCATCAACAGCGTGTTCATGGACTGGTCGGTGCGCAAGGTCGGGCTCAAGCAGCTCTGGGGTTTGAAGTGGCACAACACCTATGACACGGCCGGCCCCTGGACGCGGGCAGGTGGGGTCAAGCCCGAAGACTGGCCGCCGTGGGTGCGGAATTTCAAGGACTACTGATCTCAAGTGACGACGGCCGGCACCCAAGAAGACAGGAGGCGGCACCTGCGCAATTCAACAGGGAAGACACGCGTGCAGAGACGCAACGGACCTGTGACCAAGATCAAGGATGGGTTTGCGCGAGAATTCGGTGGACGTGCTCCAGCAGATGGCTTGTTCCATTGATGCTATCTCGCCTGTCAATACCACCCCCCAAATCCGGAAAGGCTTCGTACCGAAACGCGACTGCGAAATCGGTGAACTCCAGCAAGCTATCAAGAGATTCCGGCATGTTCTGGCCCGCTTCTTCGAGCAAGGCCTCCAGCTCATCAAGATCGTGCGTTCTCGGAAAGGGCACACCGAAGCAACATAGCCAGGCCTTCAGGGCTTTTTCCACCACCTGCTGAACGTGAAATCCGAAGATTTCGTCGGAGAAGACCGCCGGGTCCTCCATGCCACAGAGGGCACGCTGGTCTCTCTCTGCCACGGCGAGAAGGTTCCTTGCTTGCTCAGGATCTTTCATAGAGCAGTTTTCCTTCCCTGGCGGCTCGGGCCACGATGTGATTGACGGAGTCTTCCCACTTCTCGAACTCATCTCGGCTGTAGACCAGGATATCCTTGGGAATGCGAAAAGGCCGGAGGGCCTTGCGGATTCGCTTCAGTTCGGACCAGCGATTGTGGTTTGGCCCGAAGCTCTGGTCCTCGACGATGAGCAGGTCGATGTCAGAGTCGGTCGTTTGGCTTTCCCGGGCGTGCGAGCCAAAGAGATAGATCCGGCGTGGCCCAACCTCTTCCACGATGGTCCGAACCATTTCTTCGATCAATCGCTCAGATACGCGCACCATACGGTTCTCCTTGCATCGTTGCCCGTCCTCGGCTCATCATAGCAGATTTGCCCGGTCCTGCAATCCCGAATGATCATTCGGGTGACGTCTGGACACCTCACAACCAAGCCTGGTTTGTTCACAACTCAATGATGTAGATGTTTCGGAAGCGGTGCTGGCCGCCGCCGGGGACTTCGGCCTGCAGCGCGATATAACCGGTGGCGGGATCGCCGAGGCCATCGGCTTGCCAGGCCGGGGCGCCGTTGATCTCCAGAGCGGCCTTCGTGCCGCGCACGGTGAGCTTGAATCGGTTCCACTGACCGGGCTTGATCAGGCCCTCGCTGCGAGCGTCGGGCAGATCACTGACGTTGCCCTCCATGCCCTGCATCAGATTGGCCTGGTAGCGGGCGGGCCAGGGCCGACCCTGCGGCACGGAGTCGTAGCGGAAGTAGACGCCGCTGTCCCACTTGTTGTCACGCAGCGGCTTCCACTCGAACTCCAGGACGAAGTCGCCATATTTCTTCTCGGTCTGGAGCAGGCCGTTGCCCGCGACGATGAGGATGTCTCCGTCGTCAACGGTCGCTTCGCAGTTGATCACGGTCCAGCCGGCCAGGGTCTTGCCGTCGAACAGTGCCGTGCGGCCGCCGCTATCGCTGGCGAAACCCTGGCGGGCAAGGGCGCCGGGCTCGCGCATGTCCTTGCTGTAAGGTTTCAGGCGGAAGCGATAGGTGTAGGGTTTGGCCGGCAGCATGTATTCGGGGTGCGTGCGTGCGCCCCAACTGTCGTCGCCGCCGACGCCCATCTGCTTGTAGTCGAGGTTCACGGTGATGAAGTCCCGTCGCGGCAGCTCGTTGATGTGCTTCGCCTGCTCCAGGTCGTCCATGCTGAACGGCCAGGCGCTGACGCTCAGCAGCGGCATGCCGACGGCGAGCAGACCCGTGCCGCCGTTGTCGGTCAGCGTTAGCCAGCGGACGTCGGTTCGGTTGCCGTTCTCCTGCGGGCGAACGTAGACGTGGATCATCTCCTCGACCGAGCCGGAATACAGACCGACGGCGGCGCCGGTGTTGCGGTCCCAATAGTTCTCATGCGGCCCGCGCCCGAGGTACGTCATCGTGGCATACCGGCTCGGGATCGCCATCTGCATGCCGAAGCGCGGCAGCTCCGGGAGATTGTCGCCGGCGGGACGGATGCTCGCCTCCACGACGACATCGCCGGTGCCGTACACGTCATAGGTTGTGCGGTAGGTTGAATTGTCTCCGGCCGGGATCGTGGCCTCGGCGGTGACGCGGACGAGTTGCGGCTTGATCTGCTCGGCCGTGACGGATGTCACCTTTCGCTTCGGCCCGGCCTCGCGCCAGACACCCTGCCGGCGAGGCATGCCGTTGCCGTTGTCGTTATCGATTGGCGGTCGCCAGAAGTTCGGGATGAGCGGACTGGAAACAAGCTCGGTCCCTTTGAACGTCAGCGATTCGATCGCCCCACTGCCCTTGCCGATGGTGACGGCGAAGCTTTCACCACCGACCTTGTATGTGCCGCCCTGCTCGCGGAGCGTCACCTGCGGCATCCGATCGACGGCGACCGTCGGTGCGGCCGGGGCATCGAACTCCATCACGAACTGATCCCAGGCAACGACGTGTCCGCGCTCGGCCCAGGGCGCATCTTCCGCGAGCGAGAAGGAGACCTTGAGCCAGTATTCCGCCCCCGGCTTCGGGTCCGGCCGGCGGAAGGGAATCTCGACCCTCTGCATCTTCCTCGGCGCGACGGCCAGCTTCGCCAGCTTGCCCTGCTGCACGACGGCGCCGTCGCAGGTCAGCTCCCACGAGCCGTCGACGAAGTCGAGACTGCGGAAGTCGTATTCGTTCTCGACGGTGAACACACCCGCCGAGGGCTCGACCGGCGTCACGTGGATGCGCTGGTAGACCTTCTTGACCTCGTGGAGCGAGGGATTGGGCTTACGGTCGGGCTGGACGAGGCCGTTGCAGCAGAAGTTGCCGTCGTTGGGGTTGTCGCCGTAATCGCCGCCGTAGGCCCAGAACTCTTTGCCGTCGGGCGACTTCTTGCGGAGACCCTGGTCGACCCAATCCCAGATGAATCCGCCGATGAGCCGCTCGTGCGAGCGGATGGCGTCCCAGTATTCCTTGAGGTTGCCGACGGAGTTGCCCATGGCGTGGGCGTACTCGCACAGGACCATGGGCCGCGTATCGTCGTTGGTCGCCAGGCGAATGATGCCGGGAATTCTCTCGTACATCCGGCTGATCATATCGACGTAGGGATAGTCTGGATTGCCGGCGGCGCCTTCATAATGGATGGGGCGCGTCGGATCGTAGTCGTGGATCCAGGCGGCCATCGCCGCGTGGTTGGGCCCACAGCCGGACTCGTTGCCGAGGGACCAGAAGATCACCGACGCGTGGTTCTTGTCGCGCTCGACCATACGGATGGCGCGTTCCACGAAGGAAGTGTGCCAGGCGGGGATGTTCGAGAGCAGCCCGCCCACGCCGTGCGTTTCGAGGTTGGCCTCGTCGATCAGGTAGATGCCGTACTCGTCGCACAGGTCGTACCACTGCGGGTCGTCGGGGTAGTGCGACGTACGGACGGCGTTGAGGTTGTTGCTCTTGAGTAGCTTGATGTCCTGGATCATCCGGCTGACCGGCACGGTCCGGCAGCCATCCGGGTCGTGCTCGTGGCGGTTGACGCCGAAGAGCTTGATCGACCGGCCGTTCACGAAGAGCCGGCCGTCTTTGATCTCGACCCGGCGGAAACCCGCCCGGCAGCTCTCGGCCTCCACGACCTTGCCGGCCGAATCGTTGAGGGTCAGCACGAGCGTGTAGAGGTTCGGTATCTCCGCGGACCACTGCGCAACGTCCGGCACCTTCGCCTCCAGAAGCGCGAATTTGACGTTGTCCCTCTGCGGGTAGCTCTCGCGGAGAATCGCCCGCGCTTCGATCTTCAGCGGCTCGGACAGCACCGGCTTCTTGTCGCCGTCATAGAGCTGCGCTTGCACGGTCCAGCCTTTCAACTCGCCACCGCCGTACGTCGCCAGCTTCGGGCGAATCATGAGGACGCCGTCCTTGTATTGGTCGTCCAGCGTCGCCCGGACGGCGAAATCGCGAATGTGCGCGGGCGGGGTCGAGAACAGGTACACGTTGCGATAGATGCCGCTCGTTCGCCACATGTCCTGGTCTTCGAGATAGCTGCCGTCGGACCAGCGATACACCTCGGCGGCGACGGCATTCGTGCCCGGCTTCAGGTACTGTGTGATATTGAACTCGGCCGGCGTCATGCTGCCTTCGCTGTAGCCGACCATCTCGCCGTTGATCCAGACGTAGAACGCGCTGATGACGCCATCGAAATGCAGGAACACTTGTCTGCCGTCCCAGGCATTCGGGACGGTGAATTCGCGCCGATAGGAGCCGACGGGATTATAGTCGTGCGCGATAAAGGGAGGGTTCGTCGGGTGGGGGTAACGTATGTTCAGATAGATCGGCTTGTCGTAGCCGTGCATCTCCCAGTTGGAAGGCACGGGGATCTCGGCCCAGCCGCTCACGTCAAAACCGGGCTTATAGAAATCCCTGGGCCTTTCCTCGGGCGTGCGAACGAGGTGGAATTTCCAGTTGCCGTTGAGCGACCGGTAGAACGGCGAGGCCTCGCGCTCGCAGGCCAGCGCCGTCTCGACATCGCCGTACGGTATGAGCGTGCAGTGCCCCGGCTCCTTGTTGCGCCCGACAACCTCGGGATTCTCCCAGTCCTTGGCCGTGGCCGAAGCGCCGCCGCTCACCGGAAGAATCAGCATCGAGAGGATCAGCACAGTACAACCGACGAACCATTTTGCTCCCATGTTCGATATCTCCATCCTCAAATGACCTCGTTATTCTCACCATAGGCCCACCACACAGATAGCGAGCCAGGCGGCTTGAGCCATCATAGTACCGCAGACGACCCTCGTTCGCCACTGCGTCAATGGATCTTCCCAGCCCGACCTCGGGCAATGCCCTCGGCCGACGTCAAAGACCCTGTCGCCCCTTTGCCCCAGAGGACACCGGCAGAACGCCCGTACGAAAGGATTCCCCCAGGACGAGATCGACGAGGCCGCCTGGATGGATATCCGCTTCGCGGCCTGCCCCCCCGGTCACGCCGCAGGTTATCGCGACCTCCCTGGACGTGAGTTCACCCCGCTGTGGCGGTCCATTATCGGAATAGATGTTGCGGAAATACGTAGTCTTTGCAGTTGACGCGGCGGGCCGGATCGTGTATCTTGAAAGTATCGTCCGGTAACAACTACGCGATGGCGGTGCTGAACGGAGGCACGGACGAAGCCTGGTTGGAGTGGAGGATGCGGAAAACGTGAGCGGTTCTGCTGCAAAACGAGAATGGAGGGACCCACCTTCGTAAGCCCCTGTCAACTGAGTTCACTTGCGCGGCCGTAGCCGCACGTTGAGTCGGCAAGAACTGTCTACTTTCTTTGGAAAGGAGAGAATGATGAAACGCCGAAGACAATGGGAATTCGTGCTGATCGCAGGACTGTTGTGCGCCGTCAACGCGTCGGCGAGCACCGGTCCCTGTGGACTCGAACTGGGTCAACGCGTCGAAGCTGCGGTGGATCACCCCGCTGGAGCCGCCACGCTGTGGGAAGGCATGACCGGGACGATCATTTGTTTCGACTACGATGACCCGGTCCTGCCACTCCTGGTTAGTTGGGATGGGTGGACGGCCGGACATAACCAAACCTCTTTTTGCGAGTCGTCTGTCCTGCCGTACGCATTGAACTCGTGCTGGTGGGTCCATTGTAGCGACGTCCAGCCCGTAGATGTCTGGCCCGAGCTGTTTGACGGCGGCGAAGCCATGCGTTACTTCTCACCCCAGAGGGTTGTGGCCGGTCGACCCTGGCAACTCTTCGAGGTCGGTTTCCAGATCTGGAACGGCGGCGGCGGTTATCCCGAAGCGGCCATCTATGTGGACGTATACGCCTCGCGCGACACCTTCATAAGGACGTCCGACTACTACCTTGGCGGTACGAACTGCTACATCGGCGCCGGCGGAAGTATGGCACTCAAGGTCAAAGGGGACTTTCCGACGGACATCCCGGCGGGTCTTTACTATATCGGCTGGATTATCGATCCGGATCGCAAGGTCGCGGAGCGCGACGAGACCAACAACAGAGCGTGGGTCACCAGCTACCGGTTGACGGTTGCGGCCCCCGCCGATGAGCTGTCGCTGGAGTTGTCGGCCGCGGCCGGTGGACAGATCATGCAGCCGGGAGAAGGCGTTTTCACCTACCCCGGCCAGACCGTTGTTCCGTTGGAGGCTTCTGCCGATCCCAATTGCTCCTTCCTGAGGTGGATTGGCACCGCTGTCACGGCGGGCAAGGTGGCCGATGCGGACGCCGCGAACACTTCTGTGACCGTCGACGGCCGCTATGATCTTCAGGCCGTATTCGATGGAGCGCACCTGGTGATCGAAGACTTCGAGGCCTATGACGCGCTTGAGAACCAATTGAATCACACCTGGATTGACGGGCTCGGTTACCGCGAGCCATTGCCCGGACACCCCGGTACCGGTACGGGCGCGATCGTCAACTGCCCACGAATGTCTCCGGCCGAACGATACATGGTTCACGGCGGCATGCAGTCCATGGAACTCAGCTACGATAATACCTTCGCCCCTTGGTATTCGCTGGTCGAGCGGCAATGGAACGAGTTCCAGAATTGGACGGCGACCGGCGCCGATACGCTGTCCCTTTGGTGCCGTGGTGCACACGACAATGCTCCCGAGCCCCTCCGCGTCGCCGTGGAGGACTACTCAGGTCTGAGCGTGCCGTCCATGCACCCGGACCCTGAGGCAACCCAGATCGAGGAATGGAGCCGCTGGGACATCCCACTGAAGGAATTCGAGGAGGCCGGCGTCATGCTGTCTCGCGTCAAGAGGATCTATATTAGCGTGGGCGACGAGGATGACCCCACGTATGACAGCGTGGGTGTGCTGTATTTTGACGATATCACACTGGCCCACTCCCAGATGCAACAGCCTTCAACGCATCTGAGGCGATGAGCAGCAAGCGGCCAGCACAATACTACCGCCCTGGTTGGCCTTGAAGGCCCAGGCAACCGTGCCGAGGCTGATGATATAGCCGATCGAGCCAGCCAACATGAGTCTCTTGCGGCCGAAGGGGTCGATGATCGTTGTCGCCGGCATCGTGAAGACTGACCAGGACTGACCAAAGACGGACCCTCATTTCGCGGATTCAATATTTAGGGTCCGTCCCTTGCATTCTCTCCGGACTGAATTCAGCCGAAGAGTGCGTATCTCTATTGATTTCTCGGAACGAATCTACTGACCACCCATTCCAGAGTCCCTACTCCCTCAACTCTGTCCCACAGAATCAGAACAGGATAGAATGACAATGGCGAGATGTAGAGAGCACTTGTCCCGGACAGTTCGGCAGAACGGTTGACCAAGAAGCCTCCTGCACCGGCAGCCATCAAGACGACGCCTAACGAAGAGAGCATTCTTTGGTTCTTCGACCTGACTGCTGCGTCACATTCGATGATAGTCGCTTTCCCGACGGCAAACCCCACGAGGGGGTACGCCATCCACGGGAACAATGGGAAATAGCCATTCACAAGGAAACCTCCCAGAATGGCCTTGATGGTCCAGGGAGCTGCGTACTCATCGCCGTCCCAAAACGCAGGGTATCCAGATATTTGACGTAGACAAGGAGACAACATCACTGCAACGATTGTCAGGGAAGCAAGCTGTTTGGGCGAGAGATTCCGCAAGAACGCCAATAGAATAATGCAACTTCCGATCGTGGTGAGAATATCCCAGTCGAAGGCGTGTCTATATCCCCAAACGATTACCAGATACGCCACACCAAAAGTAAATAGGACTGCGCCGCGGCGATCAGGCGGAAAACAAGAGAAGATTCAGGGATGCCCTTCCGCCCGCTTCTGTCTATCGATATACAGAGGCTTACCCCGACGAGAAAAAGAAACGTAGCAGCCGGAGAATCTCCCAGAATATGATCGCCAAAGAAATAGATGTTGGGGTATGAGCCCTCTGGCCGCGTAATATAGATCGTAAAATGACACATTACCATCAAGAAGATGGCAATAGCTCTGGCAATATCGACAGAAGCCAATCGTTTCACATGTGCCTCCGTAGAAAGTGACTTCCTTTCAATTCGAATTGTTGTATCAGTTTCGAGATCTCCGGTCAAACATATGCACTGGGATCAGATGGGGCGCATTAACATGCGAAGTGCGATGCGATATCTCCGGACCGATAGCGGGGGACACCATACATATTTGTCTTGCGGCAATTATGTCGACGAGGGATTATTGCTGAGGGATGGCACGGTTAGCGAGAGTCGTGGTTGCGGGTGTGCCGCACCACGTGAATTCGCGTTCTGTCCCAGTTGCTCGTTTTCCCGTTATGGATTCTCTGTCTGCGTTTGAACGGCAAACGGGTCTTTGGCATCATCCCATGTCCCTCCTTGGGCCAGGACCGGATAGACAACTGCCGGATACACCAGTGTCTCGTGAACCGTAAACTCAGTGCACATGTAGGTATACAAATGATCCACCCACTGCCGTTCCCTCGCCAACGTCGATATGGGGGGAATCATGGCAAATTGGATTCTTCGAGGGATGTTTCCCGGCCCGTAAATCTGAATGCCCGGTTTGGGTCCCCATCCTTGGGCCTTAGTAAAGGCCGATTCCCTGTCGTGGGGATTCTCGACCGCGTCGAAGCCGATTCCCGTGACGTAACACTTGCCGAGAGGGTTGAGTCCTTGATTGTAGTCCATCAACTGGCTTGCCACGTCGATATAGTGCTGCTCTTTGGTAAGTCCCCATTGCAACAGACAGGGGTAGGCATACTGCCCCTGAGCAACATTACATCCCAATCCCCACCCTCTGGTGGACAGGGGATTGCCGATCGGGTACGCGCATGATTTGAATCTGTCGATGTGCCTGTCTGCCGTCTTGCGTAGGACATCCTTCATGTGCTGCACGATTGTCGGATCAGTTGGTCGTTGTTTCTCGATGATGTAGGAATAGAAATAGCTTGCCATGACATAGTGTGGACCGCCGAAATGTCCGGGATTGTCGGATGCACTCGTGATGTAATCATCGACCACGCCCACGAGGCCCCTGATTTGCCGGTGCGAGTTCTGATCGCCGGTCAGCAGATACTTCTGTACGGCAAAGTACAGTTGTTGGGGATCATTTGCGGTGCTGCCTGCATAGGCCATCGCCTCTTCCGCGCGCTGGCGGAGCGTTTCGCAGCGCTCGGGTTTGTACGGGTCTATGATCCTGGCCAGATGCATGAAGAGTCCCGCGGCCATAGAAGTGGATAGCTTGTCGATACGCAGGGTCCCGTATTTCTTTTGGTCCTGATCCATGGGCGCGGCAAACGGCTCGGGATATCCTCTCGTTTCCGTACCCCAGTGAACGCCGCCGCTCGGCTCTTGCAGGTATTCCCATATCAGGGTGGCCCATTCCGCTTCGTCGATGATGTCGGGAATGCCGTTTCCTTTCCCTACAATGTTGAAATCTGCATCAAACTTATCAGGGATATTGAACTGGTCATCGGTAAAACAGTCGGGAAACGCCTCGTAGGTCGTTAGGAGAATGGGCGGTACCACGAGGTGATACAGGCGCCGGTCCGCATCGCCCGCATCATGATAACCGCCATAGCACTCGAACGACGGTTCGTCGCCGCGAACGTCCAGGTTGGCTTCTCCGGGACGGGCGTTTGTATCATACAAGACCGTGTGACACGGATTCATCCTTATGTCCCACGTATAGGGCTCTGTGAGCGGGCAGCCGCACCGTTGATGATACAGGCTGCGAAAGGCAATATGTCCCAGCCGCCGCGCGAAATCGCCGCCCACGCCGAAAGGCCAGGAACAGCCATAGCCTTTGACGGCGATTCGATAGGGTCCTCCCTCGGGGACGTCAGAGAGATCGATGCGGTACACGAAATCTCCTGACGACGTATCCGGGCCGATTTCCCGGAGGTTGCCGCGGGACACCAGGCGTCCACTGGATATGTCGAATACATCATAGGCCGGAAGTGCTCCACGGATCCGTTTGCTTCCTCCGGTTCCCATCCATATGGCGAAATTGGCATACCGAACGTTCGACAAGGCACTATATCCGTTTTGGTTGGTCTTGATGGATTCGCACCGTACGGTACGGTCATCGAAGACAAAGGTCTTGACGCCGTGCGGGGTCTCGAGTGTGTATTGTGTGCCATCGATGAGCGGCGGTATCTCAAGATAGATCCGATGCTCGCATCCTTTGGGCTCAGAGCTCGTCGCTGAGGATTCGGTCACGAACTTGTGGATGGCCGACGGCTGTGTGCCATTGAGTCTCCATGCCGATATATCCTGGGTTTCCACTTCGTTCACATCAACGGCTTCCTTTATCCATACATTGTAGTCGGTCGCCACGATTTTCCGGCTGACAAAGACCACCACGAGCCCCTCATTGGAAACGGTGCGGATCTCCTGGAGAGCCAACTCGGCAGACACGGATGAGGCGTGAATGAGTGATAAGACTATAAAGACAATCTTCTTCATAATGTATCTCCTCGGCGATATCCGATCTTCCGGGAATTCCGGTCACGGATCATGAAATCGCCTGCCTGCCTTCTTCCAGAGCGAGTAGCCACATCCTAATTTGCGCTTGACAGCCGGATGACCGGTCGATACTATGAGAGTTTGGGTAGATATTCCAGAAGATTGCAGCACAGAAGGCAAGAAGTGAACATGGAGAGGGGTCGCCGGAGCATGGTGTCCCCGTGTGCTGGATGGGTGCTTTTTCCTTGGCAACGGTTGGAGGTGATTTGGCAGATAGGTCCCATTCTCTCCGTGATCGTTCATTCTTATCTTTCGGGCCCATTGTGCCGAGAAAAGCTACAATGGACCATCGACAGCGGCAGATACAACATAAAGCCTGGCAGGCGTGTCGGCGGGTGGCCAGCAAGCTTCCGGCGTTCAATTCTTCTTGGCTGAGATGGAGGGCGATCATGCACGGAAAACTTGTCTTGCCCACGCGAGCCCCGTCTTTGATCGCGTCTGCTCGCGCGGCTCGCGGCGGTTGTGATCCCCTCAAGGATGGTGACAGTCTCGTCTTTCCTCGGTGACGTGTGTGTGTGACATGCGGCGATTCAATGTCATTTGTGCGAGAGTCTTTGAGTGACGAGTGGAGGTTGACTGGGTTAGGTCGCATAGCGACTGAAGGTAAGGAGCAAGAATCATGAGAACTCGACTGTCGTGGTTGATGGCTTTGTCTCTGGCATTCATCGCATTGGGTCCCGTCTACGCCCAGGACGAAGTGGTGAATCTCTTGCCAAATGGTGGATTCGAAACCGGCGACGTCGGCCCCTACAATGTCTATGGAGATACCACCAATGAAGTGGTTACGGAATTGGTGGGTGCAGCCGTTCCAGAAGGTCCCATTGAGGGCAACTACTGCCTGCATGTCGTAGTCCCGGAGGCTGGTGTGAACAGCCACGACTGTGGCATGTCGGACGGAAGCCGCGTTCTTGAGGCCGGCAAGAAATACACGTTTTCCGCTTTTCTCAAGTGCAAGTCCGGTACGTTGCAGGTTCGTCTGAAGCCGGAGCGGGCAGCCGATCCGTGGACCGGCTACAACGCCACGGCTTTCACGATCACCGAGGAATGGGCGGAGTATTACGTCACGACCGATGTTATGACGGAGGACGTGAGTCCCGCCAGCGCCACATTCCACTTTGCTTTTACCGCGGGCGATTTCTGGATCGATGCGGTGAAGCTCTATGAAGGCGACTATGTCCCGACGAGGTTCGGGCCCAGGGTCGCGGCCGAGAATCCGAGCCCGGAACTCGGCGCCACGAACGTGCCTCCGGATGTCGTGCTGAGCTGGGAGCCGGGCATCTTCGCCGCGGCGCACGACGTGTACTTCGGCACCAGCTTTGTGGATGTCGAGAATGGCGACGCGAGCGTGCTGGCCAGCCCGGGCCAGACGGCGACCACGTTCGATCCGGAAGGCCAGCTCGACTTCGGGCAGACGTACTACTGGCGGGTGGACGAAGTCAATGCACCGCCGGACTCGAGCGTTTTCGCCGGCCCCGTGTGGAGTTTTACGGTCGAGCCCTACACCTATCCCGTCCAAAACATCACTGCCACGGCGAGCTCTTCGAGTACGGCCAAGGGCATGACGCCCGACAAGACCGTGGACGGCTCGGGCCTGACCGGGGACGCGCACTCGACGGATGAAGCCGCGATGTGGCTCAGCGGTCCGCTGGCGGTGCTGCCCGCCTGGATTCAGTATGAGTTCGACGATGTCTACAAGCTTTCCGAGATGTGGGTGTGGAACTCGAACCAGCCGGTTGAGGATTACATCGGCTTCGGGGCCAGAGATGTGACGGTCGAGTACTCGCTGGACGGTGTCGAGTGGACTTCGCTGGGCGATGTGGAGTTCGCACAGGCTCCCGGCGAGGGCGGCTACACGGCGAATACGACGGTGGATATGACGGACGTGTGGGCGAAGTTCGTCCGGCTGACGATCACGAAGAACTGGAAAGGTATTGTGCAGCAGGCCGGCCTGAGCGAGGTGCGGTTCTACTACGTTCCCATCAAGGCCAGCCGGCCCAATCCCGCTTCGGGGGACAGCGGTGTGCCTCTGGATGTGGTCCTGACCTGGCGGCCGGGCCGGGAGGCCGTTTCGCACGATGTGTATTTCAGTGACGATCGCAACGCCGTGGTCGATGGAACCGCGCCGGTCGAGACTGTCAGCACGACTCGCTTCGAGCCGAGCGGGCTCGAGTTCGGGCTGGACTATTACTGGAAGGTCAATGAGGTTAGTGACGCCGGCGGTCCGGTCGTGGAAGGGGACATCTGGAGTCTGTCCACGACCGAATACAGGGTCGTGGATGATTTTGAGAGCTACACGGACGACATCGACGCCGGTCAGACGATCTGGCAGACGTGGCTGGACGGCCTGACCAATGGCACCGGCTCTACCGTCGGTTACTGGGAGGCGCCGTTCGCCGAGCAGACGATCGTTCACGACGGCAGCCAATCGATGCCCATGGACTACAACAACGTCAATTCGCCCTACTACAGTGAGGCCGAGCGGACGTTCGATCCGGTGCAGGACTGGACAGCCAGCGGCGCCGACGAACTGAGCCTCTGGTACCGAGGCTATCCCGTGGCGTTCGCCGAGAACGCCGATGGGAGCATCACGATGAGCGGCTCGGGCCACGACATCTGGGACGCGGCGGACGACTTCCGCTTCGCCTACCAGCGGCTCAGCGGCGACGGCTCCATCGTTGCCCGGGTCGACAGCCTGGTGAACACGAACGAGTGGGCCAAGGCCGGCGTGATGATCCGGGAATCGCTCAGGGATGACGCGCGGTTCGCGTACATGGTCGTGACACCTGCCAACGGGGTCTCTTTCGGGTATCGTGTCTTCCTGGGCGTGACTCCCCAGTCGGCCACTCTGGCCGATCTCGCGGCCCCGCAGTACGTCAAGCTGACGCGGAAGGGCGACGTCTTCACGGCCCAGTACTCGGCCGACGGCAGCGCCTGGCAGGACCTCACGACGACCGACGGCTTGCCGGTCTCGATCACGATGAGCGGCAATCCGCTGATCGGTTTGTGCGTGACCAGCCATAGTACGGCTCTGGTGACGACGGCGGAATTCTCCGAGGTCACCTCGAGCGGCACGGGCTCGTGGCAGGTGGCGGCCATCGGCGACGATCCGCAACCCGGCAACGGCGCCGACGATCTGTACGTCGTGGTCCAGGACAGCAGCAACAACAGCGCGGTGGTCACGAACCCGGAGCCGGCGGCGGTGAACGTCACCGAATGGACCGAGTGGAGGATCCCGCTGAGCGATCTTGCCGGCGTGAATCTGAAGAAGGTCCAGACGATGTACATTGGTGTGGGCGATCGCGACAACCCGCAGCCGGACGGTGCCGGAAGACTCTTCATCGATGACATCCGCGTGGGCCGGCCTCTGCCGCCCAGCGTCACCAACCTGCTCGTCAACGGCAGCTTCGAGGGCGGTGTTCTGGAACCATGGTACGTCTACGACAACACCGGTGGTGGTGCTGCCGCGGAAGTGGTGGCGGACGATCCGATCGAAGGAAACTCCTGTCTGCATATGGTGGTTCCCGCCGTGACTGAGAATTTCTGGGACATCGGCTTGGTCAATCCGGGGTATGTCTTCGAAGCTGGCAAGAAATACACAGCCTCCGCCTGGCTCAAATGTGCATCGGGCACGCTCGATCTGAATTTCAAGCCGGAACTTGGGGCCGCCCCATACTCCGGGTACGGCGAACAGGTCATCACCATAACGGATGAGTGGGCCGAGTACAGCGTGACGACTCCAATCTTCGCTGAGGATACGAGTCCCGCAAATATCACCTTCCACACTGGGTTTGCCCCCGGCGAATTCTGGCTGGATGGCGTCAGATTCTACGAAGGCGACTACCTCGCGGCTGAATAAGCCCGGTAGGAAGGATTGTCGACGAACTGCAGTTCGGTTGCCGAGCCGCCCGAGCCGGTCGGGCGGCTACGCAACCGCGAAAGATGAGACTGTGGTTCCATCCGTACCTCAAGGACGAGCTATGTGGAATACTTGGGTCGTTCAGACTCCGCGCACTCCAGGCCGGAATTCCGGCCGATCCCAAGGGAAAGACAAAGGTCCAGTCCGGTGAAGGACGGGGATGGACGGCAGGGCTATCTCAGGGCGGGACGAGGGACGGTGCTGCCGGAGTCTCCATCTGCCTCCACCCAACGTTGGATATCCCAGATATCACAGCGCAATCCGTCATTCGCCACTGCGTCAGTGGATTTGCGCAGCCCGAGGTCGGGGTACGCCCCCCGGCCCGCCGGAAAGACCCTGTCGGCCCTTTGCCCCAAAGGACACCAACCATAACACGCGGAGCCGTACAGAAAGGATGGTCCCATGCGTTTATCGTCTGGCGGGCCGGATTCTGCAAAACAAAGCCTATTTCAAACGAGGCGCCTATGGAATTGACTCGATGAAGCAGGTTCTTTAGTATGGTGTCTGGGAAAACAATAAAGAAGTCGATGCGGAGGTGACTGGTGACTGGTGTTGCCCCTGGTCTTCAAAACCAGTGTAGGGCCGAGAAGGTCCTGGGTGGGTTCGATTCCCATTCGCCTCCGCCATTTTTGTATTGTGGATTGATGGTTGCGGATTCGTATCGAGCGGCCGTTCAAATCCGAAATCCACAACCTGCAATTGCAGTGGAGTGTGCCATTATGGAGAAGTATAGAACGACCCTGTCGCTGCTACTGGTCGGGCTGGCCGTGGCCTTTCTTGCCTACGGCCTGCTCTTGCGATCCGCCCCGGCGGCTTCGGACGGGCAGGACCCCAACGACATCGCGGCCAAGTCCGAACTGTGGATCACCCAGCAGGTGGCCCGCGGCGGACTTCAGCGGACCGAGACGGGCGAGATCAAGAAGACCTACGAGGGAGAGCAGGCCCCCGAAGCCTGCCCTACCTGAGTGAAGTAGCCTCTGCCGTGGTGTCCACGGCCCGATCCGTCGTCGCTGTCCCGATCCGATTTTCTCGCTGAAAAGGAAGCCCTCGCACACATGGCCGCCAAGACCAGACTCGCCGGTTTCTTCGCCCGCCTGCAGCCCTATCGTCTCTGGGTCCAGACGGCGTTTCTCGTCGTGTGGCTGGCCCCGTTGGGGCTGCGTTATCACGGCGTCTGTGCCCCGGTCTTTCACTGCTACGCTTGCCCGCTGGCGACGTTCTCGTGCCCGATTGGCGTGCTCGCCAACTTCGCCGCCCTCCATATGATCCCGTTCATCGCGATCGGCACGCTCGTTCTGGTCGGGGCGCTAGTGGGCAGCCTGTTCTGCGGGTGGGCCTGCCCCTTTGGGTGGCTCCAGGACCTCGGCGCGAGGGTGCCAACGCCCAAGTTTGAGCTGCCCCGCTGGACGGGCCACTTTCGATTCGTCGTGCTGGGTCTGGCCGTGCTGGCGATTCCGTATTTTTTCGGCGAAGAGCATCCGCTTTTCATCTGCCGCATCTGCCCGGCCGGCGGTATCGAGGCGGCTCTTCCGAACGTGGTCAAGCAGGCATGGACCGGCCAGCCGATCCTCTGGCCGAGCGCATTGAAGCTGACAATCATCGGCGTCTTCATTGGCGCCATCCTGTTCATTCGCCGGCCCTGGTGCCGGGTCCTGTGCCCGCTCGGCGTGATCTTCTCCGCCTTCAACCGGGTCTCCGCCTTCTTCCTGCGATTCGACCGCGAGCAGTGCACCGACTGCAAGCTGTGTGGCAAGCTCTGCCAATACAATATCGAGCCCCAGGAGAGCCCCAACGACTTGCGCTGCATCCGATGCCTGGAATGCACCCGCTGCCACCCGGGCGCCCTGACACCCCACACGATCCTTCACCCTCGCAAGCAGGCGCCCGCCGACTCGGAAACGCCGGTTGCCGAGCCCGGCCCCTTGAAATAGCCCGGGCCCGGACCCCGCTTGGCGGCTCGAGGGATCGGCCGCAGGGAAGCGGATACAGGTTTTTCCTGTAACAAAGGGCCCGTCGTGACGTCTACATGAAGGACACGGTGTTGGTCTGCCTGCTCACCAGGGAATTGGGAGAATTGCGCATGAAGCGACCTTCACGACATTGCGTCACGCGTATCGCTCAACAGCAAGGGCATTTGAAAGAAAAAGGCCTTATCGTTTTCGCAATCAGCACGTCGTCGCTGCTGTGGCAATCCATCAAGAAGTGGCGGAACGGGCAGGATATCCGGTTTACGGTCGGCGAGATCACGGGCGACATCGAGCAGACAAAGACCACCTGGGGCATCCGCTCGCTGCCGTGGCTGATCCTGACCGATGGACATCATATTGTGCGGGCGGAGGGTTTTCGCCTCGACGAACTCGATGGCATGCTTGCTCAGATCATTGAGGTTCAGAAATAGGGGAGTCTTTTTGTTTCGCGGAGGTTCATATGGGTCGTTCATCATGCGCATCTATCGCGGCCATCTTCATCTCTCTATTGTTCTGCTCTGCGGGCGTGCTGTGGGGCCAGGGACGTTTGAAGCAGGTGGAATGCTCCGGCACCGTCGTGGATGAGCGAGGTCGCCCCGTGCCGGACGCGGAGGTGGTTTGTGGCGAGCAGCTGTACGAATACGCGGGGGGTCGAACCGTCTGGCGGACGCCCAGTCGGACGACCACGGGCCAGAACGGCAGGTTCCGGGTGCAGGTGGGCGCCGAGCGGAAAGACTACGTCTGGGTCGTCGCATGGAAGAAAGGGCTCTCGTTGGGCTGGCAGTGGATGCGGACGGCGCGCTCCGGCGAGGACCTGACAGTTCGGCTCTGCGAGCCGGCGGTTCTGGCGGGCG
>Ga0207752_1000131_pt1 | contig 33955 bp, 30 predicted proteins | sample Pon2CUnioCityCA_6_FD_187272 | JGI IMG/M metagenome (GOLD analysis project Ga0207752, IMG submission 187272) | Marine sediment microbial community from Union City, CA, USA - Pond 2C Sediment 2 (SPAdes) | ecosystem: Environmental > Aquatic > Marine > Intertidal zone > Salt pond sediment ... | reverse complement strand
CTCGGCGCGCAGCCGCCAGGTGTTGTCATCCTCCGGGCAGGTGGTGTAGCTGCTGTCGCTGAGCACCAGCCGCCCGCCCGGTTCGCGGCGCACCAGCGCGGAGCTGCCGCGCGCACTGTGCTGGCCGAGGCGCGGCGGCTCGATGCGCAGCTGGTAGTCGGCCTGCTCCAGGCGCAGCTCGCCGCTGGCCGGATGGCTCTCGGCGCGCGCGCCGCCCAGCCGCAGGCCCGGCAGGGCGATGCGCAGATCGCCCTCGGCGCGCAGCAAGCCATCGGCCGGGCGGTACTCGACACTGTCCGCCCGTACCCGCTGATCGCCACTGGCGACGGCGACCTCGCCCTCCAGCCGGTAGACGCCGGCCTCGCTGCGCAACTGGCGGGCGTTGAGCCGGGTTTCTTCCAGCCACGCGGTGTCGCTGACCGCCATTTCCGGCCAGGGGTTGGGCGGGCAGATACCTTCCGCGCGCGCCGCGCCGACCAGAAACTGGGCGGCGAGCAGCGCGACGATCAGCGCGATCAGCGGGCTGGTGTTGGGCGCGGGGCGCGCGGCGTTCAAGCGGCGTGACTCAAGCGTGGCGGCGGGCGGCCGGGATAGCGGCGAAGGATAGCGGCGTTTGCGTTTAAACTGAACGACCGACTGGACACATGAGCGATAAACGCCGATGCCCGAGCCCCCCGCCGAAGCCAAACCCGGCGCTGAAGCGAGCGCTGATGAACCAGCATCGGGCGGTGATCGGCTGCGCCTGGAAGCCAGCTGGAAGGCGCGCCTGCGCGACGAATTCGAACAGCCCTATATGCGCGAGCTGGGCGATTTCCTGCGCCAGCGCAAGCGCGCCGGGGCAACGCTCTACCCGCCGGGCGCACAGATTTTCAACGCCTTTGCGCAGACGCCGTTCGATGCCGTCGAGGTGGTGATCCTCGGCCAGGACCCCTACCACGGCCCGAACCAGGCGCACGGCATGTGCTTTTCGGTACTGCCCGGGGTGCCGACGCCGCCATCGCTGCGAAACATTTTCAAGGAGATCGAAGCCGATCTCGGCGTGCCGCCGGCGGATCACGGCTGCCTGCTGCCCTGGGCGCGCCAGGGGGTGTTTTTACTCAACAGTGTGCTGACTGTCGAGCGCGGCAACGCCGGCGCCCATCAGGGCAAGGGTTGGGAGCGCTTCACCGATGCGGTGATCCACCGCCTCAATGAATCCCGCGCGGGGCTGGTATTCCTGCTCTGGGGCAGCTACGCACAGCGCAAGGGGCAGTTTATCGACCGCCAGCGGCACCTGGTGCTGACCGCGCCGCATCCGTCGCCGCTATCCGCGCACCGCGGCTTCTTCGGCTGCCGACACTTTTCTCGCGCCAACGATTACCTGCGTCGTCGCGGCGCCACCGGGATCGACTGGCAGCTGCCGCCGCGCGCCGCGCTGGACCCGCAATGAGCCGCGTGTTGCACTGCGGCATGTCGGGTATAATGCGTGGCTTTGTCCCACACAGCACAGGCATCAGCGATGAATATCGACAACATCAGCGCAGGCAAGGATCTCCCCAACCAGATCAACGTGATCATCGAGATCCCCGCCCACGGCGGCCCGATCAAGTACGAAATCGACAAGGACAGCGGCGCCCTGCTGGTGGACCGCTTCATGGGCACGGCGATGTACTACCCGGCCAACTACGGCTTCGTGCCGCACACCCTGTCCGACGACGGCGACCCGGTCGACGTGCTGGTGGTGACCCCGGTGCCGCTGGCCGCCGGTGCGGTGATCGCCGCGCGCCCGGTGGGCGTGCTGAAGATGTCCGACGAATCCGGCGAGGACGCCAAGATTCTCGCCGTACCGGTGGACAAGCTGACCCCGCTGTACAAAGACGTGCAGGACATCGGCGATCTGCCCAAGTCGCTGCTCGACGCCATCGGCCACTTCTTCGAGCAGTACAAGGCCAACGAGCCGGGCAAGTGGGTCAAGATCGAGGGCTGGGCCGACGTCGCCGCGGCGCGCGCCGAGATCGAGCACTCGCTGGACAACTACGCCAAGCAGTGATCCCCGTCGCCGGCCCGCGCGCTGAGCTGCTCTGCGGCCGGGCGCGCGGGCCGGCCGACCGCCCGATTCGGCGGCGTCCGTCGCCGCCCATTGCAATCGCAATTCGCAGCCCCTGCAGCCAGGCGAACGAACACCCGTGAACCGCCGCGAGCAGATGCGCGACCCGGCGCTGGAAAGCGCCCAGTTCCGCCGCCGCGCACTGGTCGCCGGCGCCGGCGCACTGGTGCTGCTCAGCGTACTGCTGGTGCGCCTCAACCACCTGCAGCGGGTCGCCCACGAGCACTACGCCACCCTCTCCACCAACAATCGCGTGCGCCTGCAGGCGGTGGCACCGACGCGCGGGCGAATCTTCGACCGCAACGGTGTGCTGCTGGCCGGCAACCAGCCCACCTATCGCCTGGAGATCGTCCCCGAGGAGGTCGACGACATGCCGGCCACCCTCGACGGGCTGGCCGACTACGTCGAACTCGACGAGGCCGACCTGCAGCGCTTTCGCAAGGCGCTGCGCCGCGCGCGCCCCTTCGAGGGCCTGCCACTGCGCTACCGGCTGAGCGAAGAGGAGGTCGCGCGGCTGGCGGTGGTGCGCCATCGCTTCCCCGGCGTGGACGTCGCCGCGCGGCTGTCGCGCCACTACCCGCTGGGCGAGCTGGCGGTGCACAGTGTCGGCTACGTCGGGCGCATCAACGAGCGCGAGCTGCAGCGCGTCGACGCGGTCAACTACCGCGCCACCGACCACATCGGCAAAACCGGTGTCGAGCGCTACTACGAATCCCTGCTGCACGGCCGGGTCGGCTACCAGCGCGTCGAGGTGAACGTCGCCGGGCGCGTGCTGCGCGTGCTCGAAGACAGCCCGCCGGTGCCCGGGCAGGATCTCTACCTGACCCTCGACAGCCGCCTGCAGCGCATCGCCGAGGCGGCGCTCGGCGAGCAGAGCGGCGCGCTGGCCGCCATCGACCCGCGCAGCGGCGAGGTGCTGGCGCTGGTCAGCAAGCCGACCTACGACCCCAATCTGTTCGTCAACGGCATCGCCAGCGCCGACTACGCGCGCCTGCGCGACGACCGCGAGCGACCGCTGTTCAACCGCGTCCTCAGCGGCCAGTACCCGCCGGGTTCGACGGTGAAACCGATCATCGGCCTGGCCGGGCTGGATTCGGGCGTGCAGCGGCCGCGCCAGCGCACCTTCTGCATCGGCTACTACCAGCTGCCCAACGACGAGCGCCGCTATCGCGACTGGAAACGCAGCGGGCACGGGCTGGTGGATCTCTCCCAAGCGATCAACCAGAGCTGCGACGTACTCTTTTACGACATGGCCCTGCGCCTGGGCATCGACCGCATCTCTCCGATGCTCGGCCAGTTCGGCTTCGGCCAGCGCAGCGGCATCGACACGGTCGGCGAAGCCAGCGGCATCCTGCCCTCGCGGCAGTGGAAGCGCGACAGCCGCGGCCAGCCCTGGTATCCGGGGGAGACGCTGATCACCGGCATCGGCCAGGGCTACCTGACCACCACGCCGCTGCAGCTGGCGCACGCTACCGCCAGCCTGGCGCGCTCCGGCGAGCGCCTGCGGCCACGCCTGCTGCTGGCCAGTCGAGCTGGCGCCGGCGCCGAGCTGCAAGCGCAGCATATCGAGCCGCTGGCTGCGGTAAAACTGCGCAACGAGCACGGCTGGCGGCAGGTGCAGCACGCCATGGAGCAGGTCAACCAGAGCCTGCGCGGCACCGCGCGACGCGCCTTCGCCGACACCGGATACAGCACTGCGGGCAAGACCGGCACGGCACAGGTCTTCAACCTCGGGCAGGATGAGGAATACGACGCAGAAACCCTGGCGCGCAAGCTGCGCGACCACGCGCTGTACATCGGCTACGCGCCGGCCGAAGAGGCGCGCATCGCGGTCGCGGTGGTCATCGAACACGGCGGCAGCGGCGGCTCGGTGGCGGCGCCCATCGCCCGCCGGGTGATGGATGCCTGGCTCACCGAGCTACCGCCGCTGGCGCCGATTGGCGGTGGCCTGCTGCCACCGCCCGGCAGCGCGCCGGCCGATGGCGATGGCGATGGCGATGGCGATGGCGATGGCGACAGACAGGCATCCGGCGCGGAGGACAACGATGGCTCTGGCAACTGAACGCCGCCGCGCACCCAGCGGTGCGCGCGCACTGATCGGCTGGCTGCACATCGATCTATCGCTGCTGCTCGGCCTGCTGGTGCTGTCCGCAGTCGGCCTGCTGGTGCTGTACAGCGCCAGCGGCGAAAACCTGGCGCTGGTGCAGCGCCAGACGATGCGCCTGGGCCTCGGCTTTTTCCTGATGCTGATCATCGCCCAGATCTCGCCGGAGGTGATGCGCCGCTGGTCGCCGTGGGCCTATCTCGGCGGGCTGCTGCTGCTGATCGGCGTGCTGCTGTTCGGCGACACCGGCAAGGGCGCCCAGCGCTGGCTGGATTTCGGCCTGCTGCGCCTGCAGCCTTCGGAGCTGGTCAAACTGGCGGTGCCGATGATGCTCGCCCGCCTGCTCAGCGACGCGCCGCTGCCGCCGCGCCTCGGCCGCCAGGCGCTGGCGCTGGTGCTGCTGGTGATCCCGGTGGTGCTGATCTTCCGCCAGCCGGATCTGGGCACCGCGCTGCTGGTTGCCGTCGCCGGGATATTCGTGCTGTTCCTCGCCGGCATGCAATGGCGGCTGATTCTCGGCGGCATCGCACTGGTCGCCGCGGCCGCGCCGGCGGCCTGGCACTGGCTGCTGCACGACTACCAGCGCGACCGCGTGCGCACCTTTCTCGACCCGGAATCGGACCCGCTGGGCACCGGCTATCACATCATCCAGTCGAAAATTGCCATCGGCTCCGGCGGCAGCTTCGGCAAGGGCTGGCTGAACGGCACCCAGTCGCAGCTGGATTTTCTCCCCGAGCGGCACACCGATTTCATCTTCGCCGTGTTCGGCGAGGAATTCGGCCTGGTCGGCGCTGCGGTGCTGCTGGTGCTGTACCTGTCGCTGGTCGGCCGCGGACTGGTGATCGCCGCCTCGGCGCAGAGCAGTTACGCGCGCCTGCTGGCCGGCGCGGTCAGCCTGACCTTCTTCGTCTACCTGTTCGTCAACGTCGGCATGGTCACCGGCCTGCTGCCGGTGGTAGGCGTGCCGCTGCCGCTGGTGAGCTACGGTGGCACCTCGATGGTGACCCTGCTGATGGGCTTCGGTATTCTCATGTCCGTGCAGTCGCACCGCCACCTGCTGAGGAGATAGTCGCCTTGGATTTCATCCCCGCGCGCATCCGCGCCGCCGCTCCGGCCCTCGCCCTGTGCCTCTGCGCATCCGTGCTGGCGCCCGCGCCGGCCGCCGCCGCGGCCAGCTACGTCGATCACCCCGAAGCGCGCGCCTTCATCGAGCGCGTCTCCGCCGAGCACGGCCTCAACGCCGCCGAGCTGCGCGGCCTGTTCCAGCGCGCCGAGCGCCAGCAGGCGGTGCTCGACGCCATCTCGCGGCCCGCCGAGCGGGTGCTCAACTGGGGCGAGTACAGAAAGATTTTCATCACCGACAAGCGCATCGACGGCGGCGCCGCCTTCTGGGGCGAGCACGCCGAGCTGCTGGCGCGCGCCGAGCAGCACTACGGCGTGCCGGCCGAAATCATCGTCGCGATCATCGGCGTGGAGACCTTCTACGGCCGCTACAAGGGCAAGTACCCGGCGCTGGCATCGCTGGCCACGCTGGCCTTCGACTACCCGCCGCGGAGCAAATTTTTCACCCGCGAACTGGAGGAATTCCTGCTGCTGGTGCGCGAAGAGGGGATAGACCCGCTGGCCGCCAAAGGCTCCTACGCCGCGGCCATGGGCATGCCGCAGTTCATCTCCTCCAGCTACCGCGCCTACGCGGTGGATTTCGACGGCGACGGCCAGCGCGATCTGTGGCACAGCCTGGCGGATGTGATCGGCAGCGTGGCCAACTACTTCGCCCGCCACGGCTGGCGCCAGGGCGGCGCCGTCACCGCTCGCGCAAACCCCGCAGGTGATGCCTGGCGCGAGCTGGCCGACGGCGGCCTGAAGCCGAAGCTAAGCCGCGAGCAGCTCGCCGCCGCCGGCCTCGAAGCCGGCTTCGACGGGCCGTACACGGTGATGGATCTGGACAACGGCGAAGCCCGCGAAAGCTGGATCGGCGCGCACAATTTCTACGTCATCACCCGCTACAACCACAGCCGCCTGTACGCCATGGCGGTCTACCAGCTGGCCGGCGAAATCCGCGCCCGGCGCGGTCTGGAGCCGCGCTGATGCCGCACTGCCGGCGGCGATGGCTGCCACACTGGCTGCCACACTGGCTACCCGGCTGGCTGACCAGCTGGCTGCCGCTGGCCGCCCTGATCGCGCTGATCACCGCCTGCGGCGTGATGGAGGAGCGCGACGGCCCCGGCGCCAACATCACCGCCGAGCAGGTCCGCCACCTGCAGCCGCGCGCCGAGCCGCGCGCCAGGTACGGCAACCACTCCCCCTACGAAGTCTACGGCCGCCAGTACACGGTGATGCCATCCGCCGAGGGCTACGTGCAGCGCGGCGTGGCCTCCTGGTACGGCAGCAAATTTCACGGTCGGCGCACCTCCAGCGGCGAGCCCTACGACATGTACACCATGACCGCCGCGCACCGCAGCCTGCCGCTGCCCACCTGGGTGCAGGTGACCAATCTGGACAACGGCCGCAGCGCGGTGGTCAAAGTCAATGATCGCGGCCCCTTTGTGGACAACCGCCTGCTGGATCTGTCCTACGGCGCCGCGGTCGTGCTCGGGGTCAAAGATGCCGGCACCGCGCGCGTCGAGGTGCGCAGCATCAGCTTCGTCGACGGCCAGCCGCTGGTCGCCGGCCTGCAGACCGCCCCCGTGGGGACTGCCCGCCGCGAAAGCGCGCAGCGCGCGCAAACACCGACGCCGGCATCCCGGCCCGCGCCGACCGCCGCAGCCACGGCCACGGCCAGCGACGCCGCAAGCGGTGCAGCAACTCGCACCGCCGCCGTGGCGGATGCCGGCCCGGCGAGCGACGCAGGCAACGCCACTGCCCCGCCCCCCGCCACGGCAACCGCCCCGGCCTCCCGCCAGGTCGCTGCAGCCGCCGCGGCGAGCCCGCCTGCGCCGGCCACAACCGCTGCGCAGATCAAAACCGCTGCGCCGGCCAAATCCACCGCGGTGGTCGCGACGCACCCGACCAGCCGCCGCGAACCGCTGCGCGCCAGCCGCGGCAGCCAGCGCCTGTTCCTGCAACTGGGCGCCTTCGCCGACAGACACAACGCCTTCCGCCTGCGCGGCCGGTTGCGCGACGACACCGGCATCGACGGCGTGCACGTCTCACAGACGCTGCGCGGCGACACCCGCCTGTACCGCGTGCGCATGGGCCCCTACGCCAGCCGTGGCGCGCTGGCCGACGCGGTCGCCGCGCTGCGCCGCGCCGGCATCGACGGCTACCGGGTGATCAGCGAGTAGCCCGACACTGCCGCACGCTTTTGCTCGCACCGCGCTGGAGGGCTAAACTGCGCGCCAATCGCCAGGCTCGCCAGCCAGCCGCGCGATCGATCTGCATGCCCCGCGGCCGCGCCGCGCTGCCCGACGCCCCCAAGGAATGATGATTCAGCACCTGCGCCAATTTTCACCGCCGACACTGTTCGCCCTGCTCGCCACGCTACTCGTAATCGCCCCGCTGACAGCCCCCGGCGGGTCGGCACAGGCCGCTGCGCTGCCGGTGCCAGCGGCGCCGGCGCTGGCCGCCGAAACCTGGCTATTGATGGATTTCGACAGCGGCCGCGTGCTCGCCGAGAAAGACCCGGATGCGCGCCGCGAACCCGCCAGCCTGACCAAAATGATGACCGCCTACGTGGTCTACGCCGAGCTGGCGCGCGGCAGTTTCACCCGCGAGACGGAAACCGTGGTCAGCGAAAAAGCCTGGCGCACCGGCGGCTCGAAAATGTTCATCGAAGTGGGCAAGCGGGTCAGCGTCGACCAGCTGCTCAAGGGCATGATCGTGCAGTCCGGCAACGACGCCAGCGTGGCGCTGGCCGAGCTGACCGCAGGCTCCGAAGGCAGCTTCGCCGACTATATGAACAGCTACGCCGAACGCCTGGGCATGGGCGCCACCCACTTCGTCAACGCCACCGGCCTGCCGCACCCGGAGCACTACACCACGGCGCGCGACATGGCGATCCTCGGCGCGGCGCTGATCCGCGATTACCCCGAGGGCTACAAGCTCTACTCACAGCGATCCTACGAGTACAACGGCATCGACCAGCCCAATCGCAACCGCCTGCTGTGGCGCGACCAATCGGTGGATGGCATCAAAACCGGCCACACCGAAGCCGCCGGCTACTGCCTGGTGGCCTCCGCCAAACAGGAGGGGATGCGCCTGATCAGCGTAGTGATGGGCGCGAAAAGCGAAAAATCGCGGCTGGCGGAGACCCAAAAACTGCTCAACTACGGCTTCCGCTTTTTCGAGACCCACCGCCTGTACGCCGGCGGCGAAGCCATCGAGCGGGCGCGCATCTGGAAGGGCGCCAGCGAGCAACTGCCGCTGGGCGTCGCCGAAGATCTCTACGCCACCGTGCCGCGCGGCCGCCAGAGCGAGCTGCAGGCGCAGGTCGAACTCAGCCCGATGATCGTCGCCCCCACCGCGCGCGGTGCGCAGCACGGCGAGCTGCACGTCAGCCTCGCCGGCGAGCCGCTGTACAGCGCGCCGCTGGTGGCGCTGGAGGATGTCGCCGAGGGCGGTTTTTTGCAGCGCGCGCTGGACAGCGTGCTGCTCTACTTCCAGTAGCCGGCCGGCCCGCCGCCGGCCAGCGCACCCGGAAACCGCGATGAACGACGTCCCCGCCTATCTCAACGGCCAGTGGCTGCCGCTGGACGAGGCCCGCGTGCCGGTGCTCGACCGCGGCTTCCTGTTCGCCGACGGGGTCTACGAGATGATCCCGCTGCACGGTCGCGCGCCGCTGGGCCTGGAGGCGCATCTGGCGCGTCTCGAACAGAGCCTCGCCGGGCTGCGCATCGACAACCCCCTCGATCGCCGGCAGTGGGCGGCCATCGTCCACGGCCTGCGCGAGCGCGTGCCCGCCGATGAAACCGCGCAGAGCTTTGGCGTCTACCTGCAGGTGACCCGCGGCGTCGGCGCCAGGCGCGCCCACCCCTTCCCGCCGGCCGGCACCCCGCCGACGGTGTTCGCGATGATCAACCCGGTGGCCGGGATTCCCGCGGCGAAGCTTGAGCGCGGCCTCGCGGCGATCACCGCCGAAGACATCCGCTGGGACCACTGCCACTGGAAGACCACCGCGCTGCTGGCCAATGTGCTGCTGCAGCAGCGCGCCGTCGAAGCCGGCGCCGACGAGGCCATCCTGCTGCGCGACGGGCGCCTCACCGAAGGCACGCAGAGCAACATCTACGTGGTCCGCGACGGCATCGTGCGCACTCCGCCGCTGAGCGCGGACATCCTGCCCGGAGTGACCCGCCAGCTGATGCTGGAGCTGGCCGCCGAGCACGCCATCGAGCTGCGCGAAGAGGCCGTCGACGAGACCGCGCTGCGCACCGCCGACGAGATCTGGATCAGCAGCTCGACGCGCGGCGTGCTGGCGATCACCCGGCTGGACGGCGAACCGATCGGCCGCGAAACCGACTGCGAAACCGGCCACGGCCGCCCCGGCCCGCTGTGGCGCGAGATGCGCCGCCACTACGAAGGCTTCGTCCGCGCCCTGCGCGCCGGCGCGCCGCACAGCGGCGGGGGTGCGCGATGAGCGATGACAGCCTGCTGGAGTTCCCCTGCGAGTTCTGCGTCAAGGCGATGGGGCTGGCGGCCGACGATTTCGACGCGCTGGTCGCTGCCATCGTCCGCGAACAGGTGCCGGATCTGCCCGCGGCGGCGGTGCGCAGCCGGCCCAGCCGCGGCGGCAAGTACCTCGCCGTATCGGTGACCTTCACCGCCACCAGCCGCGCCCAGCTGGATGCCATCTACCAGGCCCTCTCGGCCCACGAGCGGGTGGTGATGGCGCTGTGAGCGCAGCGCCGGCCGACTGCGATCAACTGCTGCTGCGCCGCCTCGGCCGGCAGCCGGAGTACATCCCGGTGTGGCGGGCGATGCGCGCCCACAGCGAGGCGCGCGAGGCACGCAGCGCGGACGAATTCTGGCTGGTCGAGCACGCGCCGGTGTTCACCCTCGGCCAGGCGGGCAGGCCGGAACATGTGCTCGCGCCGGGCGACATCCCGGTGGTGCCCATCGACCGCGGCGGCCAGGTGACCTACCACGGCCCGGGGCAGATCGTGCTCTACACGCTGATCGACCTGAAGCGCCGCGGCCTCGGCGTGCGCGCGCTGGTCAGCGCCATCGAGAATGCCATCGTCGCCCTGCTCGGCGAGCACGGCGTCGACAGCCGCGCCCGCGCCGACGCCCCCGGCGTCTACGTCGGCGCGGCCAAGATCGCCGCCCTCGGCCTGCGCGTGCGCCGCGGCCGCAGCTACCACGGGCTGGCGCTGAACGTGGATATGGATCTGCAACCCTTCGCGCGCATCAACCCCTGCGGCTACCCGGGCATGGCGGTCACGCAGACCCGCGATCAGGGCATCGCCGCCACCTGGCCGGCGCTGGCCGACGCACTGGTGGCGCAGCTCTGCCGGCAGCTGGGTTACAATCGCGCCCTCGACGCAGCAGCACCCGATCTGCCACCCGCATCGCCGCCACAAGCGGGATGACGGGACACGCACTGGAGACCCCATGAGCGACTACACCGCCCCCTCGCGCTTCGACCCCGACGGCCACCAGCGCGGTGCCGACAAGCTCGCGCGCATCCCGGTCAAGGTGAAGCGCAGCGAAACGCTGGTGCGCAAGCCGAGCTGGATCCGCGCCCGCGCGCACAACAATCCTCGGGTGCAGGAAATCAAGCGCATCATGCGCGACAACCAGCTGCACACCGTCTGCGAAGAGGCGCAGTGCCCGAACCTCGGCGAGTGCTTCGGCCACGGCACCGCGACCTTCATGATCATGGGCGACATCTGCACCCGTCGCTGCCCCTTCTGCGACGTCGCCCACGGCAAGCCGCAGCCGCTGGATGCGGACGAGCCGCGCAAGATCGCCGAAAGCATCCGCCTGATGGGTCTCGACTACGTGGTGATCACCTCGGTGGATCGCGACGACCTGCGCGACGGCGGCGCCGGCCACTTCGCCGCCTGCGTGCGCGAGGCGCGCGCCGCGCTGCCGACGCTGCAGATCGAGATCCTCGTGCCGGACTTCCGCGGGCGCATGGAAAAGGCGCTCGACAGCCTCGCCGAGGCGCCCGCCGACGTGCTCAATCACAACCTGGAAACCGTGCCGCGGCTGTACCGCCAGTGCCGACCGGGCTCGGATTACCACTGGTCGCTGGATCTGCTCGCAGCGCACCGCGCGCGCCTGCCGCAGGTGCCGACCAAATCCGGGCTGATGGTCGGCCTCGGCGAAGAGCTGGAGGAGGTCGAGCAGGTAATGCGCGATCTGCGCGAGCACGGCTGCCGGATGCTGACCATCGGCCAGTATCTGCAGCCGTCGCGGGATCACCTGCCGGTGGCGCGCTTCGTGACGCCGGCGGAGTTCGACGAGCTGGCGCGGGTCGGTTACGAAATGGGCTTCACGCACGTGGCCTCGGGGCCGATGGTGCGCTCCTCGTATCACGCCGACCAGCAGGCCAAAGGGGTTCTCGCCGAGGGTTGACGCGACGCCGCGAGCGCGCCGCGACTACATCCGCGACAGGCGCAGTACCAGGCTGGCGGCCAGCGCCTCGCGCAATTCCACCTGCAGCACCTCGGCCTCCGCATCGGCGCCCAGCACCTCGCTCTGCTCGAAGCGGTAGCTGCGCGCCTGGCGCAATTCCTCCGCCTCGCCCGGCTCCTCGCCGCGGCGCACGATGCGATAGCGCAGCTGCAGATACAGCTCGTACTCGTCGACCTTGCCGCTGTTGTCGATGGCCAGCGCGCGCCGGCCGGGGCGCTCGCCGAGCAGCTCGATGCGCAGATCGGCGCCGGCGGCATCCGCGGCCAGGCTCGCGCCGCGCAGGCGCAGCTGCTGGCGCAGCGGTTCGGCCACCTCGCTGCCCGGTCCGGCCTCGACGAACACCGCGCCCAGCTCGCCGTCCTCGCTCCAGTCACCCGGCCGCGGGCTGCCGCGCAGGCGGAAACCACAGGCCGACAGCGATGCGCTGGCGAACAGCGCGGCGGTGGTTTTCAGCCAGTGACGGCGGCTGGGCATCGTTCGATCCACTCAGTTGGCGACGATGTTGACCAGCTTGCCGGGCACCACGATGACTTTGCGCAGGGTTTTGCCCTCGGTGTGGCGGCGCACATTGTCGTCGTCGCGCGCGGCGGCCTCGACGGTCTCGCGGTCGGCGTCGGCGGCGACCTCGATGCGACCGCGCAGCTTGCCGTTGACCTGCACCACCAGTTCGATGCTGTCGCGCTGCAGCGCGGCCTCATCGACCGCCGGCCAGGGCTGATCGACCGGCGCGCCGACGTGGCCCAGCTCGGTCCACAGGCGGTGGCTGATGTGCGGGGTGATCGGCGACAGCATCAGCACCGCGGCGGACAGCGCTTCGGCGATCACCGCGCGGCCCTGGTCGCAGCCCTGGTCGCAGCCCTGGTCGCGGCTCTGGTCGCCGTCGCCGGCGGCTTTGCCGACCTCGTTGAGCAGCTCCATCACCGCGGCGATGGCGGTGTTGAAGGTGTAGCGGCGACCGATGTCGTCGCTGACCTTGCGGATGGTCTCGTGGGTCTTGCGGCGCAGCGCGCGCTGCTCGTCGTCCAGCGCCGCCGGGTCGATCGCGGCCGCGGCCGGCGCAGCGCCCGCGGCGACGAAACCGGCGACCGCCTTCCACAACCGCTTGAGGAAGCGGTGCGCGCCCTCGACGCCGGCATCCGACCACTCCAGCGAATCGCGCGGCGGCGCGGCGAACATGATGAACAGGCGCACGGTGTCGGCGCCGTATTTGTCGATCATCTCCTGCGGGTCGATGGTGTTGCCCTTGGACTTGGACATCTTGCTGCCATCCTTGAGCACCATGCCCTGGGTGAGCAGGCTCTGGAAGGGCTCGTCCGAGTGCACCAGCCCCTCGTCGCGCAGCAGCTTGTGGTAGAAGCGCGCGTACAGCAGGTGCAGGATGGCGTGCTCGATGCCGCCGATGTACTGATCGACCGGCGTCCAGTAGTCGGCCTTTTCATCGAGCATGGCCGCGTTCTGATCGCGGCAGGCGTAGCGCGCGAAATACCAGGATGACTCCATAAAGGTGTCGAAGGTGTCGGTCTCGCGCTCGGCCGGACGGCCGCAGGCGGGGCAGTCCACCTTGACGAAATCGGCCATTTTTTTCAGCGGCGAGCTGACCCCGTCGAGCACCACGTCCGTCGGCAGCTCGACCGGCAACTGCGCGACCGGCACCGGCAGGCTGCCGCAGTCGGCGCAGTGGATCACCGGGATCGGCGCGCCCCAGTAGCGCTGGCGCGAGACGCCCCAATCGCGCAGGCGATAGTTGACGCGGCGCTCGCCGGCGGCGTGCTCGACCAGATAATCGCAGGTGGCCTCGAAGCAGGCGGCGAAATCCAGGCCATCGAAGCGGCCGGAGTTGATCGACACGCTGCCGCCCTTGGCGACGTAGGCCTGCTCTTCGATGCTGACGTGGCCGTCGGCGCCATCGACCACCTGGCGAATCTCGATGGCGTACTTTTTCGCGAAGTCGTAGTCGCGCTGGTCGTGGCCGGGCACGCCCATCACCGCGCCGCCGCCGTAGCTCATCAGCACGTAGTTGCCGACCCACACCGGCACCCGCTCGCCGCTCACCGGGTGGATCACGTGGCTGCCCAGCGCCACGCCCTTTTTCTCCAGCTTTTCGATCACCGCTTCGGAGGTGCCGGTCTTCTGGCACTCGGCGATGAAGGCGGCGACCTGCGGGTCGCTTTCCGCCGCCGCGCGGGCCAGCGGGTGCTCGGCGGCGACCGCCATGAAGGTCACGCCCATGATGGTGTCCGGGCGGGTGGTGTAGACGCGGATCGGCTCGCCGCCGCCGTCCACCTGCCAGGCGAACTCGATGCCCTCGGAGCGGCCGATCCAGTTGCGCTGCATGGCCACCACCTGCTCCGGCCAATCGACGTGATCGAGATCGGCGAGCAGCTCGTCGGCGTAATCGGTGATCTTCAGAAACCACTGCGACAGGTCGCGGCGCTCGACCGGCGTATCGCAGCGCCAGCAGCAGCCGTCGACCACCTGTTCGTTGGCCAGCACGGTCTCATCGGTGGGGCACCAGTTGACCGGCGCGGTCTTTTTGTAGGCGATGCCTTTTTCGATCAGCCGGGTGAAGAACCACTGCTCCCAGCGGTAGTAGTCGGGGTGGCAGGTGGCCAGCTCGCGCGACCAGTCGTAGCCGAAGCCCAGCGCCTTCAGCTGGCCCTTCATGTACTCGATATTGGAGTAGGTCCACTCGGCCGGCGGCACGCCGTGTTTGATCGCCGCGTTCTCCGCCGGCAGGCCGAAGGCATCCCAGCCCATCGGCTGCAGCACGTTTTTACCGTGCATGCGCTGGTAACGCGAAAGCACATCGCCTATCGAGTAATTGCGCACGTGGCCGATATGCAGCTTACCGCTCGGATAGGGGAACATCGACAGGCAGTAAAACTTCTCGCGGCTGTCGTCCTCGCTGACGCGAAAGGTCTGCTGCGCTTCCCAGTGGTGCTGGGCGTCGCGTTCGACCTGCTGGAAATCGTACTGATCCTGCATGGCTGGGTCCGAGCGTTGAAGATGTGAACGGGGGAGCGAAAAGCGCTCGATGATACCCGAGTGGCAGGCCCGTCGTCACCGCGCCCGACGCGCCGCGAGCGGTTTGGAGACCGCGACTATATTTCCGTAAGCACGAGCTGCCCGGATGCCCTGGCACAGTGCAACCAGAAAACTTTTGCGACCGCCGCACGCGGCACGAAACGGCCAGAGCCTTGCAAGCTGACCAGAACAACCAGATCCGGCAACAGTCGCCATCGCCCGGCTCCAGCGCGGACTGCGCGGCCAGGGCTCTCGCCAGCGGCAAAGGCGCGCCGACGCTGCGCGACTTTGCACTGCTCACCGTCGTCTACTGCCTGCTGGCGATATCGGTGCATGCACTGGCGCTGCAGCCGGGCCACGTGCTGCCGGTCTGGCCGCCGGCCGGCCTCGCCCTGTGGGCACTGTACCGCCACGGCCTGCGCCTGGCGCCAGCGGTCTGGCTGGGTGAGCTGACCACCGTGCTGTGGCTGCAATCCGGCCACGGCCCGCTGCTCGAACACGGCCTGCTTTCCTGTCTCGCACCCGCCACCGGAGCGATGACCCAGGCGCTGCTCGGCGCCTGGCTGCTGCGCCGCCTGCACGCTGTCGACAACCCTCTGGAGCGGGTCCACCTCGGGCTGCTGCCGCTGCTGGCAAAGCTGCCGCTGATCTGCCTGATCAGCGCCAGTATCAGCGTGCCCGGGATGTACGCCGCCGGCCAGTTCGACGCCGAAGTCGCCCGCCAGGTGTGGCTCACCTGGTGGCTCGGCGACAGCGCCGGCGCCATGCTGGTGGTGCCGCTGCTGCTCGGCCTGGAGCTGGAGCGCCAGCGTCTGCGCTGGCTGCTCACCGTGGCCACGCCGGTGCTGTTCGTGCTGCTGGCCAGCGCGCTGGCTTACGACTCCGCACGGCAGGAAAACCGCGAAGAACGCCAGCGCGAGTTCGCCGATCTCTCCGCGCAGGTGATGCAGAACTTCCACTTTCGGCTGGATGCCTACATCGGCGTGCTGCACGCGGTGCGCGCCCACTTTTCCGCCAGCGAGCAGGTCGATCGCGACGAGTTCACGCGCTTCAGTCGCGAGCTGCTACAGCGCAACCCGGGCATTCAGGCGCTGGAGTGGATCCCGCGGGTCAGCGCGGCGGAGCGAGATGCCTACGTCGCCCGCGCCCGCGCCGACGGCCTGGAAAACTTCGATTTCACCGAGCGCGACGAATCCGGTCGGCTGGTGGTGGCCAGCGGCTACCCCGAGTACTTCCCGGTCTACTACGCAGAACCCCTGCGCGGCAACGAAAGCGCGCTGGGTTTCGCCGCGCCGCGGCTGGAATCGCGCAATCACAGCATGGCGCTGGCGCGCGACGGCAACCAGCTGGCGCTGAGCTCGCCGATCCGGCTGGTGCAGGAGGCCGGCGACCAGCGCGCCGTGCTGGCCTTTCTGCCGGTCTACCGCGGCGGCGTGGCGCCGGAGACGATCGCCGAGCGCCGCACGCAGCTGATCGGCTTCGTGATGCTGGTGCTGCGCCTGGGGGATTTCATCGCCGAGCTATCGCCACCGGACGCGCCGCTGGATCTGCACCTGCGCGATATCGACACCGACAGCGAGGTGGTCGCTGCAGCACACGACGAACACGTCGACGACGCCGGCGAATTCCGCCAGGTGCGCAAGATCGGTGGGCGACACTGGGAACTCAGCATTCACGACACCAGCCCGAGTTCGCTGCAGGCCAGCGTCAGCGCCGAGGGCATCCTCGCCGTCGGCGTGCTGCTGGCGATCGGCATCGAAGCGTTTCTGCTGCTGCTCACCGGGCGCACCCGCAGTATCGAACGCAGCGTGGCCCAGCGCACCCGCGAGCTGCGCGCCACCCACCAGCGGCTGCGCGACGCCATCGAAACCATCCACGACGGCTTCGTACTCTACGACAGCGATGATCGCCTGGTGCTGTGCAACCAGCGCTATCTGGAGATCTACGCCGAAAGCGCGCCGGCGATCACCCCCGGCAACAGCTTCGAGCAGATCCTGCGCTATGGCATCGAACACGGCCAGTACCCCGAGGCCGCCGGGCGCGAGCAGGCCTGGCTCGCCGAGCGCATCGCCCGCCATCAGGGTGGTGCGGACTACGAAGCGACCTTCGAGCAGCAGCTCAGCGACGGCCGCTGGGTGCAGATCAAAGAGCGGCGCAGCGACAACGGCGACATCGTCGGCATCCGCAGCGATATCAGCGCGCTAAAGCGCGCCGAGGCCGAGCTGCGGCGCAGCGAGGAGCGCTGGCAATTCGCCCTGGAGGGCGCCCGCGATGGCGTCTGGGACTGGAATCCACAGACCGACAAGGCCTACTTTTCGCCACGCTGGAAGGGCATGCTGGGCTACGGCAGAGATGACATCGAAGACAGCGGCAAGCAATGGGCCGCCCTGCTCCACCCCGAGGATCGCGAACGCGCCTTCAACACCCTGAATCCCTACCTGGCCGGCGAACTCCAGCACTACGAAATCGAGTTCCGCATGCGCTGCAAGGATGGCAGCTACAAATGGGTGCTGGCGCGCGGCATGGTGGTCGAGCGCGACAGCGACGAGGCGCCACTGCGGCTCATCGGCACGCATATCGACATCAGTGCGCGCAAGGCGATGGAGGCGGAGCTGGATCAGGAGCGCTCGCTGTTCGTCGCCGGGCCGACGGTGATCTTCAAATGGCGCTCCGACGCCGCTGCGACACGCCTTGCGGATTACGTCTCGCCGAATATCGAATCGCTGCTCGGCTATCGCGCCGAACAGCTCACCAGCGGTGAAATCCGCTTTGCCGACATCGTCCATCCCGACGATCTGGCGCAGCTCGGCGCAGAGACGCGTCGCCGTATCGCCGCCGGGGAAAAACATCTCGAACAGCACTACCGGGTGATCAGCGCTGACGGCCAGGTGCGCTGGCTGTACGACATGACCAGCGTGATCACCGATGACAGCGGCCAGGTCACCCATCTGCACGGCTACGTGGTCGATGTGACCGAGCGCCGCAAAGCGATGGTCGCGCTCAAGGAGAGCGAATCCCGCTACCGGCTGTTGATCGAAAATTCGCCGCTGGCCATCACCATCCACCGCAACCGGCGGATCACGCTGATCAACCGCGAGGGGGTGCGCATGCTCGGCGGCCAATCCGCGCAGCAATTCATCGGCAAGCCGGTGATGCAGTTCGTGCACCCCGACTACCAGGCACTGGCGCAACGCCGCCTCGGCGGCCTGATCAGCGGCGAGATCGGCATCGCGGAACGGACCGAGCAACAGTTCGTGCGCTGCGACGGCAGCATCATCGATGTCGAGGTGTCCAGCACGCGCATCGACATCGAAAGCGACCCGGGCGTCCAATCGGTATTCAGCGACATCAGCGAGCGCAAGCGCGCCGAGCGCGCCCTGCGCGACAGCGAGGCGCGCTTCCGCGAACTGGCGGAGACCGCCGGGGTGATCCCCTGGGAAGCGCGCGATGGCAGCACCGAGTTCACCTACGTCGGCCCGCAGAGCAGACAGCTGCTCGGCCACCCGCCATCGGCCTGGCTGGAGGCCGGCTTCTGGGAGCGCCACATCCACCCCGACGATCGCCGGCTGACGCCCGGGCAGCATGCCGCCAGCAGCCCGCCGCGCGGCGCCTACAGCTTCGAGTTCCGCCTGCGCGCCGCGGACGGCGACTACGTCTGGCTGCGCAACATCGTCCAGTCCGATCCGGACGCGGCGCTGCTGCGCGGCTACATGATCGACATCAGCGAGACGCGCGGCTATCAGGAAGCCTTGCAGACGCATCGCGACAACCTGCAGCAGCTGGTGGACAGCCGCACTCAAGAGCTGCAAGTGGCGGTGCAACAGGCCGAATCGGCGAACCGCGCCAAGTCGGAATTTCTCGCCAACATGTCCCACGAGCTGCGCACGCCGATGCACGCCATCCTCAGCTTCGCCCACCTCGGCGAGGATCGCGCGCCGAACGCCGGCAGCGAGCGCCTGCTCAAGTACTTCCAGCGCATCTCCAGCAGCGGCGAGCGGCTGATGACGCTGCTCAACGATCTGCTCGATCTGTCCAAGCTCGAATCCGGCCGCCTCGAACTGGCCCTCGAACCGGGCCGCATCGGGCAGATCATCGACACGCTCCGCGAAGAATTCCAGGCGGCGTTGCTCGAACGCGAGCAGCGCCTGCAGCTGACCCACGGCGCGGATGACGACATCACCTTCGCCTTCGACCCGGCGCGCATCCTGCAGGTGCTGCGCAACCTGCTCTCCAACGCGATCAAATTCGCGCCACCGGGCAGCACCATCGAGCTGCACCACCGCATCATCGACCACGGTAGCGACAGCCAGCACCGCCAAAGCCTGGAACTGACCATCGGCGACCGCGGCCCGGGCATCCCCGAGGACGAGCTGGAAGCGATCTTCGACAAATTTATCCAGTCGCGCAGAACGCGCTCCGGCGCCGGCGGCACCGGCCTCGGCCTGGCCATCAGCCGCGAGCTGATTCAGCTGCACGGCGGCAGCATCGTCGCCGAAAACCGCAGCGGCGGCGGCGCCCTGCTGCGTCTGCAACTGCCGCTGCGCCGCGCCGACGCCGCCCCCCGTCGCCAGGCCGGCTGAACGCGCCGGCGCGCTCGCCACACTCAGCGACGCAGGTAGCGGCTGTCGTCGAAGGTCGCCACCCAGCGCGGCCGATAGGCCACCACGCCGGTCATCACCACGCCGTTGAACACCGCTTCGGGCAGCGCGGTGAGCAAAAAGAATGGCAGGAAACCCTCCAGCAGACGATCCGGGGAATAGCTGCCCGCGGCACTGTGCAAACCGGTGGCGAGCAGACCCACGGCGACATTCGACAGCGCCGCCGCCAGATAGGCATTGACGAACACATAAATAAAGAAATTGTCCGGCAGGCGCCGCCAGGCGAAGGCCAGCAGAAACCGGGTGATGGCGATCGGCAGCCCCGCCATGAGCAGCAGATTGAGGGCGAAGCTGGGCCAGTCGCCCTGCCCGGAGACTGTCACCCCGGCCACCACCAGACTCATCGCCAGCACGGCGAAAGCCCAGTCGAACAGCAGGCAGGCCGCGGTGGCGCCGATCAGATGAAAACTCAGCCCGGGCAGGATCCCGGCGCGCAGCGACCAGAGCACCATCAGGCAGACCACGGCGCCGAGAAACACGTGCAGCGCCTCGCTGTCCAGCTTGTACCAGGGCGCACGCCACAGCGCCGCCAGCAGCAGCGCGGCGTAGGCCAGCCACGCCGCCCACAGCCAGCTGGTGGGGAGCAAATGTGCGGGGATATCCATCTGTGCCAGCCTACTCCAGCGGCGCCGGCCGAACTTGACCCAGCGCAACCCCGCAAGTGGCCCGACCCCGGCTCAGCGGGCCGCGTAGCGGGCGGCGATCAAGCCCACGGCAGTGGCGAGCGCGTCAGCGCTACGGCGACCATGTAGGCAAAGGCCAGCCAGGCGGCGACCGCCGCCAGCAGCCGCGCACGCCGGCTCGGCGCGCGCTTCAGCGCCAGACTGCCGAGCACGATGTAGGCCAGCAGGCCGAGCATCTTCGCCGTCAGCCAGGCATCGGCCAGCGGGTATTGGCCGAGCTGCACCGCCAGCGCCACCCCGGCGACCAGCAGCAGGCTATCGATAACGTGCGGCAGCACCCGCACCCAGCGCCTGCGCAGCAGCGGCGAGCCGGAAAACATCCACGCCAGGCGCAGGTTGAACAGCGCAAAGCTCAGCGTCACACAGATCAGGTGCAGGTGTTTGATGGCGGCGTACACAGTGCCTCCGGTAGCGGCCCATCGGCGGCCGGTGAGCGGCAGCGGATACGGCAGCGGGCGATCAGAACGAGCGTTCAGTAAAGGTTAAGCGCGACGCGCACAGACTGCGATCCACACCCGGCAAGGGCACACAACGAGGTGCGACATGCGCAAACTGATTCTCGCCGCGGGCGCCGCGGCTCTGCTGCTGACAACATCGCTGAGCTGGGCCCACGGCGTCCACAGCAGCATCTACTGGCAGATCCAGGTGCCGCTGGGCGGACACTACGGGCAACACGACCACCAGCGCTGGCAGAACAACTACGGCGCCTGGTGGCGCCATCGCGACCAGGGTCACCGCCACCAACGGCGCCATTGGCGGCGCGATCACAGCCACGGCCACGGCGGCCACCGCCACGATCACCGGCGCGGCCGCGGCCGCGGGCGCGGCGGCCATCGCCACTGAGCGCTCAGCCCGGCAGCGATAGCCGCGTGCGCAGCCCCATGCTCTGGCGCGCCAGCGCGTGGCGCAGCGGCGGCAGCAGATCACAGGCCAGCAGGCCGGCACCGCGCAGGTGGCCAAGGCCCGCGCAACGGCTGGAAAACAGCTTGACCAGCCCGTCGGTCATGCCCACCACGGCGCGCTGATCGGCGCGCCGCCGCGCGGCGAAGTCGGCCAGCAGCGCGGCGGCGCCGGGATCGCAACCGGCATCGCCGGCGCGCGCCTCGCCGAGCAGCTCGGCCAGCGCGCAGAGATCGCGCAGTGCCAGATTGAATCCCTGCCCGGCCGCCGGGTGCAGGGTGCGCGCGGCATTGCCCAGCAACAGCAGGCGCCCGCGGTACTGCGGCAGCGCCTCCACCAGGCCGAGCGGAAAGGCGCTGCGCCGACCGACCCGCAGCAGACGCCCGAGGCGCCAGCCGAAACGCGCCTGCAGGCGATGCAGAAAATCGTCGTCATCCAGCGCCAGCACGCCGTCCACATCGGCGTCGCGCAGCGTCCACACCAGCGAGCAGCGATGACCGCCAGCCCCGGCGCCCGCGCGCAGCGGCAGCAACGCCAGCGGGCCGCTGTCGGTGAAGCGTTCGAAGGCCCAGCCGGCGAGGTCGCGCTCGACCTCCAGATTGGCGATCACCGCGCTCTGTCCGTAGCGCGATTCGCGCAGCTCGAAACCGGCCGACTCGCGCAGCGCCGAGCGCGTGCCCTCGGCGGCGACCAGCAGCCGGGTGCGGATCTCGCGCTGTCCGCCACCGGCCGGCTCGCCGATCCGCACGCGCGCCAGCAGGCTGTCGGCGCACTCATCGAAGCCCTCGACCCGCGCCGGGGCGAGCAGCTCGATGTTCGGATCGGCCACCAGTCGCGGCGCCAGCGCGGCGCCGAGGACGCGGTTCTCCAGCACGTAGCCGAGGGCGGCGACACCCTCCTCCCGTGCGTGCAATCGGGTGGCGCCGAAATGGCCGCGCTGGGAGACGTGGATGTGCTCGATGGGCGCCACCGCCGCGGCCAGCTCGCGCCACAGGCCGAGCTGCTCCAGCAGCAGCCGCGAGCCCCAGGACAGGGCGCTGGCGCGGTCGTCGTAGCTGCCCTGCGGCTGCGACGGCGACGGCGCCTGCGCCTCGACCACGGCGATGCGATAGCCACAGCGCGCCAGGGCCACGGCGAGACAGCCGCCGACCATGCCGCCGCCGCTGATCAGTACATCGCAGTCAGCGGCGGCGCTCACCGCGCACTGCCCACCAGCGCCTCGATGGCGTCGATGTCCTTGGGCACGTCGGCGCTGAGCACTTCGCAGCCGTCGCGGGTCACGGCGACGTCGTCCTCGATGCGCACGCCGATGCCGCGGTACTTCTGTGGCGCGTCGCTGTCGCTGGCGATGTACAGCCCCGGCTCGATGGTCAGCACCATGCCCGGCTCCAGCTCGCGCCACTCGCCGTCGATCTTGTATTCGCCGACGTCGTGCACGTCCATGCCCAGCCAGTGGCCGGTGCGATGCATGTAGTACTTGCGGTAGGTGCCGTCCTCGATGAGCTTGTCGACCGAACCGCTGAGCAGGCCGAGATCCACCAGGCCGGCGGTCAGTGCGCGCACCGCGGCGGTGTGCGGCGCATCCCAGTGGTTGCCGGGGCGCACCTCGTCGATGGCCGCCAGCTGCGCCGCCAGCACCACCTGGTAGATCTCCCGCTGCGCCTCACTGAAGCGGCCGTTGACCGGGAAGGTGCGGGTGATGTCGCCGGCGTAGCCGGCGTACTCGGCGCCGGCATCGATGAGCACCAGATCGCCATCGCGCAGCTCCTCGCTGTTCTCGGTGTAGTGCAGGATGCAGCCGTTGTCGCCACTGCCGACGATCGGCGAGTAGGCGTGGCCGCAGCCCTCGCGACCGAAGACGTAGCTCAGCTCCGCCTCCAGCTGATATTCGCGCAGCCCCGGCCGGCAGACCTGCATGGCGCGGATGTGGCCCTGTGCGGAGAGCTTGCCGGCGCGGCGCATCTGGCGCAGTTCTTCGCGACTCTTCAGCAGGCGCATCTCGTGCAGGTGGAAATCCAGCGAGATCATCTCGCGCGGCGCGTGCACACCGCCGCGCACCTTTTCTTTGACGCGGTTGACCCATTGGATGACGCGGGCGTCAAAGTCCGCCTCCCGGCCCATCGGGTAGTAGAGCCTGTCGCGCCCCTCCAGCAGGCCGGGGAGGATTTCATCGACATCGCCGGTGGGGAAGGCGTGATCGGCGCCGACCACCTCCGGGGCGCGCTCCACGCCGACCCGGCGACCGTCCCAGGTCTCGCGCTCGCGGTCGCGCTCGCGGCAGAAGAAGATTACCTCGCCCTGCTCGCGACCGGGCACCAGCACCAGCAGCGCCTCCGGCTCGGTGAAGCCGGTGAGATAGAAAAAGTCGCTGTCCTGGCGATGCGGGTAGTCGACGTCGCGATTGCGCGTGCGCTGCGGCGCGGCGGGGATCACCGCCACCGCGCTCGGCCCCATGGCGCGCATCAGTTCGCGGCGACGGCGGGCGCGCTCGGTGAACAGCGTTTTACCGCTGATCGGCGCGGCCGGGTTCGGCGCCGGGTTCGCGGCGGCGGTTTGCAAGCTGGCGGAGTTGGCGGAATGGCTGGCTGGCATGGCGGATTCTCGCTGGGCGCGCAGGGCGCGTGGTGGGCGGCCCGGTGGTGGCCAATGTTTACCGTTGGTAGTCGCGGCTCGTAATTGCGGTTGGCGGCGGCCATCGCCGCAGCGGCGCTCAGTGCAGGCGATCCTCTCCGCGCCGGCCGGGCTGATCCGGCGCCGGGTCGTCATCGGCGGCACCGTAGAACGCATCGTCGAGGCTGTCACCGGGATCGGCGGCGACGGCGGCGGCGGCCTCCGGGTGCAACTCCTCGTGGATCAGCATCACGCCGACCCGGAGGTATTCCTGCAAATCGGCGTAGGCGCCCTCCTCGGCTTCGAGGTCGTCGCCCTCGCCGAGGCCGGCGCGGGAGATCTGCACCAGATCCTCCAGCAGCTCAGCGGCGTCGCCGGGCAGCGGTGCGCCGCCGGCGCCGACGCCGCTGGCACCCAGCGCGTAAACGAAACCCTGACACCAATCGCCGAGGGCATCGGCGCGCTCGCCCAGCGGCGCGTCATCACCGGGCAGCAGCGGCGCGAAATCCAGCTGCTCGCCGCCGAGCTGACCGGCGGTGTGATCGCGCAGGGCATCCAGCGCGGCGCGTGCGGCACCGGGCTCGGACTCGGTGTAGAGCTGGGCGAGCCAAAGCTCGCCCGCGTTGTCGGGATCGGCACAGAGCAGCCCGCAGAGCAGCCCGTGGGCCTCGGCGAGGGAGACTTCGGCGCCGTCGCGGCGCAGCGCTTCGGCGAAGGTGGCGTAGGCTATGGCATCCATGGGTGGCTATTCTAAGCGCCGCGCCGCGGGCGGTACACGCTTTGCGCGAAGTCGTTTCACCGCCACCGGCGGCGCTGCTACTATCTACGCCCATGAACGACAAGCCCGCCGCCGCAAGCAACAGCCCCAGCCAGGTGCTCGACGCCCTGCAAGCGCAGGTCGAAGCCCTTCTGAAGCGCTGCGAGAAGCTGCACGCGGAGAACGAAGATCTGCGCGAACAACAGCGCCAGCTGAGCGCCGAGCGCGCCCGGCTGATGGAAAAAAACGAGCTGGCGCGCTCGCGCGTCGAAGCGATGATCGCGCGCCTGAAGGCGATGGAGTAAAGGCTTGGACGAACTGCAAGCGGTGCGTGTACGCATCCTCGACAAGGAATACCAGATCGCCTGCCAGCCGGACGAGCGTGCCTCGCTGCTGCAGGCCGCCGAATACCTCGACCAGCGCATGCGCGAGCTGCGCGGCCGCGGCAACGTGGTCGGCAACGACCGCCTGGCGGTGATTACCGCACTCAATCTGTCCAACGAGTTGCTGCGCCTGCGCGGCGTGGAAAACGAGCACATCGCCCTCGGTGAGCGGCTCGCCGAGCTGCAGCAGCGGGTCGCCAGCGCGCTGGATGATTGACGAGCGCGCTGGGCGACCGTCGCCTGAGTACCGCTCACCCATTCCCCCCACGAAAACGACACCGTGCGTCGCCCAGGGGTTGCAACCCCTGCCGACGCTTGGACTAGAATCGGGCTGTCGGCAGCGCAAAGCGTCGCCGCACTGTTCCGGGCATCCTCTGCGATGTGCGTTAGCGGGCCGGGTAATATCCCTTGAGCCTAATTTCGTACCCCGGGGTCGTACCTCAGCTCTTTGTTGAGCATGTCCGCCACGGCGGAAAGCCTGATGAGAGCCGGCACCTCCCCACCTGAACCATCTGGTTCAAGGTTAAAGGTCAGCGACGGCAGAGTGGAGGATGCCCACCTCCAGCCGCGGGGCGGGTCGACCAGCCCGATCCCCACCGCCAGAGACCACCCCATGACCGACGCCCTCACCGCGCGCGATGCACTGCGCGCCGAGATGCGCAGCGCGCGCCGCCAACTGGACGCCGACGCCCAGGCCATCGCCGGCAGGGCACTGTGCGCGCAACTGACCGCCCTGCCCGAATACGCCGCGGCGACGCGCATCTCCGCCTATTTCGCGGTGCGCGGCGAGATCGACATGGGCCCGCTGATCGAGCGCGCCGGCGCCGCTGGCAAGCAGATCTACCTGCCGGTGCTGGATGGCGACTACCTGTTGTTCGCCCCCTGGGCACCCGGCGAGCCGCTGGAGAAACGCCCCCTCGGCCTGCTCGAACCGGCGGTCCCGCGAAGCGCGCTGATCGAACCGCGCGAGCTGGATCTGGCGCTGGTGCCGCTGGTCGCGTTTGACGCCGCCGGCAATCGCCTCGGCATGGGCGGCGGCTATTATGATCGCAGCTTCGCCTTCCTGCGCGACGGCGCCACGCGCCCGGTGTTCTGCGGCGTCGCCCACGAGCGGCAGCGCGTCGCAGCGCTCGACGCCGAAGCCTGGGACGTACCACTGCACATGGCCGCCACCGATGCCGGCATCTATCGCCCGAACCATCGAAGCGAATAATCAATCGACACTGAAGGAGCGCAGGCATGGCCTACTGGTTGATGAAATCCGAGCCGGATGTCTACGGCATCGATCATCTGGCCGCAGAGCCGAATCAGACCGACCACTGGGATGGGGTGCGCAATTACCAGGCGCGCAACATGATGCGCGACGAAATGAAAGTCGGCGATCAAGTGTTCTTTTATCACTCCAACACGGACGTGCCCGGCATCGTCGGCATCATGCAGATAGCCCGCGAGGGCTACGTCGACCACACCGCCTTCGATCCCGAGGCAAAGTACTACGACCCCAAATCCGACCCGGACAAGCCGCGCTGGTACATGGTGGATGTGAAATACCTGCGCCACCTGAAGCGCAATATTCCGCTCGCTGAACTGAAGGAGCAGCCGGCGCTGGCGGAGATGCCGCTGGTGCGCAAGGGCAACCGACTGTCGATCATGCCGGTAAGCGAGACCGAGTGGGCGTACATCCTCGGCATGGAGTAGCGCAGCTGCCGGTCAGCGCAGAAAAGCGCGATAGGCCGGGTTGTCGCTCTCCGCGTGGTAGTTGTAGCCCAGCGCCGCGAGAAACTCGTCAAAGCGCGCCTGATCGCCATCCGGCACCTGGATGCCGCACAGCACCCGGCCATAGGCCGAGCCGTGGTTGCGGTAGTGAAACAGCGAGATATTCCACTTGTGCCCCACCTTGTTGAGAAAGGTCGACAGCGCACCGGGCCGCTCGGGAAAATCGAAGCGATAGAGCCGCTCATCCTGCGCCGGCGCGCGTCCGCCGACCATGTAGCGCACGTGCAGCTTGGCCATCTCGTCGTCGGTCATATCGATCACCGGATACTCGGCCTCGGCCAGCGCGGCGAGCAATGCCTCGCGCTCCTCGCCGCCACCGCTGAGCTGCACACCGACGAAAATTCGCGCCTGTTCACTGTCCGCATAGCGATAGTTGAACTCGGTGATCTGGCGCCGCCCGAGCATCTGCAGCAGCCTGCGGAAACTGCCCGGGTGCTCCGGGATGGTCACCGCCAATAGCGCCTCGCGTTGCTCGCCCACTTCGGCGCGTTCGGCGACGTGGCGCAGGCGATCAAAATTGATATTGGCGCCCGAGGTGACCGCGACCAGATTCGCGTCGCTGCAGCCGCGCTGCTCGACATACTTTTTCATCCCCGCCACCGACAGCGCCCCGGCCGGCTCCATCAGGGTGCGGGTGTCGTCGAAAACGTCTTTCATCGCCGCGCAGATCTCATCCACCGAGCAGGTGATGATGTCGTCGAGATACTTGCGGCACAGGCGAAAGGTCTCCTTGCCGGCGATCTTCACCGCCACGCCATCGGCGAAGATACCCACCTGATCCAGCTCCACCCGGCGCCCGCGCTTGATGGCCGCCTGCATGCAGGCCGAATCCACCGGCTCGACACCGATGATCTTCACCTCCGGGCGCAGGTATTTCATGAAGGTCGCCACGCCGGCAGCCAGCCCGCCACCGCCGATCGGCACGAACACCGCGTGCAGGTCGTCCGGGTGCTGGCGGCACAGCTCGACGCCCACCGTACCCTGCCCGGCGATGGTGTCCGGGTCATCGAAGGGATGGATAAAGGCGTAGCCCTTTTCCTCCTGCAACTGGCGGGCGTGGGCGTAGGCTTCGTCGTAGTTGTCGCCGTGCAGCACCGCGCGGCCGCCGAAGTTGCGCACCGCATCGACCTTGATCGCCGGTGTGGTGCGCGGCATGACGATGATCGACTTCAGACCCAGCGTCCGCCCCGCCAGCGCCACGCCCTGGGCGTGATTGCCGGCGGAAGCGGCGATCACGCCGGTCAGATCGGGCTGCTTGCGCAGCAGCTGGTAAATCTTGTTGTAGGCGCCGCGGCATTTGAAGGAAAACACCGGCTGGCTGTCCTCGCGCTTGAGCAGCACCCGGTTGCCGAGGCGGCGCGACAAATTCGGCGCCGGCGACAGCGGCGTTTCCACCGACACGTCGTAGACGCGCGCGGAGAGGATTTTTTCGATGTAGGCCTCGGCCATGGCGGGCGCGGCTCCTGCGGCTGGCGGGGTGGGCGGCGGGCGGCAAAGCGGTCGATTCTATCCCGAATGGCGCGGCCGCATGAAGGCCGCTCGCGATGCCGCTGGCGTTACAATGGCGGTTTTTACCCGGGGGGAAGGGCATGTCCAGCGAAGCGATGAAACGCGCCGCCGCCGAGGCGGCACTGCAATACGTGGACTTCGGCAGCACGATCGGCATTGGCACCGGCTCGACCGCCAACCACTTCATCGATCTGCTCGCCGAGCGGCGCATCGATATCGAAGCCGCGGTAGCCAGCTCCGAGGCCACCGCCGAACGCCTCAAGCGCCACCGCATCCCGCTCACCGACCTCAACAGCGCCGGCACCCTGGGCCTGTACGTGGACGGCGCCGACGAGGCCACGCGCAATCTCGACCTGATCAAGGGCGGCGGCGGCGCGCTGACGCGCGAGAAAGTCATCGCCGCCGCCAGCCAGAAGTTCGTCTGCATCGCCGACGCCGGCAAGCTGGTGGAGCTGCTCGGCGAATTCCCGCTGCCGGTGGAGGTGATCCCGATGGCGCGCAGCTACGTGGCCCGCGAGCTGGTCAAGCTCGGCGGCGACCCGGAGCTGCGCGAGGACTTCACCAGCGACAACGGCAACCCGATCCTCGACGTTTACAACCTGCGGATCAGCGAGCCGCTGAAGCTGGAAACGGCCATCAACCAGATCGCCGGGGTGGTCACCGTGGGCCTGTTCGCGCGGCGCCCGGCGGATGTGCTGATCCTCGGCCAGGCGGATGGCAGTGTGCAGACCCTGACGCGCCCGCAGTAGCCGTCGGCGCGCGCCGCTTCAGCGGGGCGGGGGCTGCGCAGCACCGTCGCTGATGCGCTCGTAGAGCGAGGCGTACTGCGCCTCCACCTCCGGGCCGAACAGCGGATCCTCGCGAAAACCCAGGTGGCGATCCAGCGCCGCCCAGTGGCGGCCGTCGAGCAGTGCCTCGGCGCGCGGAAAAATCTCGCCCTCTTCAACATTGAAGTGGCGGTAGAGCGTGTCGATGTAGGCGCGGCCCTCGGCCTCGACCCGCTCGCGCGGAAGGATGATGTCCTCGCAGATGTTTTCCAGCGTGTGGTAGAAGCGCTCGCCGAGGTGCGCCAGCTCGACGTGGTCGTCGCGCAGCCGCCGCACCGCGTCGGCCAGCGACGGGTCCTTCGCCGCCAGCTTCTCGAAGATAAAATCCTCGCGCGGGTGGTGGAACAGATCGGTGTAGTGGGTCAGGTAGTGCATGGTGTCGCGCATGCGCTCGTAGTCCGGCCGCTCGCCGGCCTCGAAGCGGTCGAGCTGGCGCTCCAGCCAGCGCAGCAGGCGCGCTACCCGCACATGGTCCTGATGGAGTTGTTGCATCACTTCAGACATGCCCGGCTCCGTGTCGGATCAGGTGCCCAAAGTGACCGAGCCGCCAGCGCCGCACGCTGATCTGGATCAAGCCCGGCACATCTGCGGCAGCGGCCAGCGCAATTTGTCGAGCAGTGCGCCCGCCGCCGGCGCGCCGCCGCCACTGCCGAAAGGACTGGAGGCGGGGCGCCGGGGGGAGTTCGGCCAGCCTGGCGGCGCGGCGGCTATCGGCCGCCTTCGGCCTCGGCCAGCACCTGGCTGACGCCGGCGGCGAGCAGATGGGTGAGCGCCACCGAGTTGCTCGAATGGGGGATGCTGTCGGTACTCCACACCCGCGACACGCCGGTGCCGGTGACGCGCTGCAGGGCACCCTCGGCGAACAGCGCGTGGGTGACCATGGCGCAGACCTGGCCGGCGCCGGCGGCAAACACCACCTCGGCGCAGCGCGCCAGCGTCTCGCCGCTGGAGGCGACATCATCGATCAGCACCACGTCGCGGCCGTCGAAATCCATCTCCGGCAGGGTGATATCCACGTCGCGATCACCGTGGCGGCGCTTGCGGCAAACACCCCAGTCAAACCCCCAGTCACCGGCCACCGCCATCACCCACTGTGCGGCCTCTTCGTCGGGGCCGAGCAGGATCGGCTGGTCGAGCTGGTCTGCGGCCAATGCGCCGAGCAAGGGCGCAGCGGTCAACGCGCGCGCCGAATCGCCCAGCGGGATGGCTTCGTCGAGCTTGCGGATGCGGTGCAGGTGCGGATCGACGGTCACCAGGCCGTCGAACAGCTGGGCGAGGTATTTGCCGACGATCCGCTGGCTGACCGCCTCGCCGGCCTGAAAGGCGATGTCCTGGCGCATGTAACACAGGTAGGGCGCGACCAGGGTGACGTGCTCGGCGCCGAGCTGGCGCGCGGTCTCCACCGCCAGCAGCATCTCCAGCAGCTTGTCATTGGGCCAGTCGAGGCTGCGCACCAGCGCCACCCGCGAGGGCAGTCGCGAGGGCAGACGGAGTATCGATTCGCCGTCCGGAAAGCGGTGCAGGGACGCCTCGCCGTAGGGGCTGTGCAGGGCTTCGGCCAGCGCCTGGGCCGGCTCGCGGTAGTCGGGGAAGCCAATTACCATCAAATCCTGGGGCGGTGGACGGGTCTTCACGGCGCTCTCCTCGTGGTGCTCGCTCTGGATGGGTTGGCCGGTGCGCCGCGCTGCGCGGGGATATCACCGGGCCGGTCGATATGGTAGCCGCAGGCGCGCTGCGCCTCCTTGCTGGCAAACGCAAAATCCGCCGGAAACTCGGCATGCACCCGATAAAGGGCTTGACCGGCCTCAACCGTTTCTCCAACCCGTGCCAACAGATCGACGCCGGCGCCCTTGTCCAACGGCGCGCCGGCGAGGCGCGCGATGCGCGCCATCTGCAGATTGTCGATGGCCAGTACCCCCCCGCTCGCCGGCGCGCCGATATCCACCGTCAGCCGCCCCGGCCGATAATGCTGCGACTGCACGCCCTGGGCATCGATGATGCTGCGCAGACGGGCCAGCGCGCGACCGGATTCGAGGATGTCGCGGGCAATGGCGTAGCCCTGGCCGCCGCGCACGTCGGGATCGAACTCGATCACCCGCCCGGCCAGCTGCAGGCCGCGCTGGCGCAGATCGTCCGGCGCTGCCGGGTCGTTTTCCAGCACTTGCATGATGTCGCGCGCCTCCAGCACCGGGCCGATGCCGCGACCGACCGGCTGGCGGCCATCACTGATCACCACCTCCAGGTGCAGGCCGAGGTTGTCGCCGACGAACTCGAACAGCTTGCGCAACGCCAGCGCGTGGTTCATCTGGCGCACTTTGGCAGTCGGCCCGACCGGAATATCGACCAGCAGGTGGGTGCTGCCGGCGGCCAGCTTCTTGGCCAGTATCGAAGCCACCATCTGCTCGCCGCTGTCCATGCCCAGCGGGCGCTCGACGGCGATCAGCATGTCGTCCGCCGGCGCCAGCCGCGCGGTGCCGCCCCAGGCCAGGCAGCCGCGCTGGCTGCGCACCACGCGGTGCAGCTGCTCGGGAGTCAGATCGACATCGGCGAGCACCTCCATGGTGTCCGCGGTGCCGGCCGGCGAGGTGATCGCGCGGCTGGAGGTTTTGGGTATCAGCATGCCGTGGGCGGCGACGATCGGCACCACCAGCATCGAGGTGCGGTTGCCGGGGATGCCGCCGATGCAGTGCTTGTCGACCACCAGCGGCTCGCCCCAGTCGATGCGCTCGCCGGTCTCCAGCATGGCGCGCGTCAGGTAGAGCACTTCATCGCGGTCCAGCCCCTGCTGCCCGGAGGCGACCAGAAAGGCGGCCATCTCCATCTTCGAGTAGCGGCGGGCGACGATATCGCCGGTGATGTCAAGATAGTCGCGCGCGCTGAGCCGCTCACCGCGCAGCTTGCGCCGCACCGCATCCATCGACGCCGGCGGCGCGGCATGGTCGATGCGCAGCGGCTGGCCCTCGCGCACACCGAGCTGGGCGAAGGCCGGCTCCGACAGGCCCAGCTCCTCAGCGCCGACGATGGCCGCGTCATCGACCACGTTGAGCACCGCGAGAATGCTCCGCCCGTCGCTGCTGACCACCACCTTGGCCAGTGCCTGAAAGCCCTCGGCGCGGTAGCGCGCGCAGTCGCGATGCAGGTAGACGACATTCTCGCGGTAGGTGTCGATCAGCACCTGGCGCGCCTTCAGGGTCTGCACGGCGCGCACCGCCTGCTCGCGCTCAGTGGCCATCGGGCATCGAGCCGGATCGTGCGCGCTCGCTGAACATGCCCGCTGCACGCTGGCCGCGGCGGCCCGGGATCAGATCTTCGCCGGGGTGAGCACGATCTCAACCCGGCGGTTGCGCTGGCGACCTTCGGGGGTGTTGTTGGACGCGGCCGGGTAGTACTGCGCCAGACCCACCGCTTCGAGCCGCTCGGGAGCCATGCCGTGGCGAATCTGCAGGTAGCGCACCACCGCCGCGGCGCGCGCTGCCGACAGCTCCCAGTTTGAGTAGAAGCGCGTGTTCAGGCGCGGACCGATGGGGATGTCGTCGGTGTGGCCCTCGATGCGCACCGGCTGGCGGCCGGCGATCAGCACCGGCGCGACGCGATCGAGCAATTGCTGACCGGCTGCCAGCAGGACGGTATCGCCGGAGTTGAACAGCACGCTGTCGAGCACGCGCACCGCCAGGCGGCTCTCGCTGCTCTCGATGCTCACGCTCTGGCTGGCGATATCGCTGGCGAGGCGCTGGCTCAATTCGGCCTCCTCGGCGGCCAGCGTTGCCACCACCGGCTCCGGCTCCGGCTCCGCCCGGGCGCTCGCGGCCAGATCGGCGCGGCAGCTGGCGAGCTGCGCGGTCTGCTCTTCGCGGGCCTCGACACAGGCGCCGGTGTCGCCATCCGGACACAGCAGTTCGATCTGTGCCTCGGCCTCAACCACCTGTCCGTAGGTCGTTTCGATCTCGGCGAGGCAGGCAGCGACCTCCGCTTCGCGCTCCTCGACCGCCTTTTTCGGCACGATGCAGCCAGCCAGCACCAAGGGCACCAACACGGCCAGACAGTAACGTGGATTCAAGAATTTTCCCCTGTGAGTACTGAGCGTTACAAGCAATGTTAATTGGCTTCGCGGCGGCGCAGCCAGGCTTATTGTCGCGCCGCAAAAAGCGTCGCACAACGCCCGCCCGACGTCATTAAGCCGCCGCCCACCGGATGGCGGCATCATCAAGCCACACGACCTACTGCCGCAATACCCTGCAGGCAGTACTCGGAGCGGCAACATGCAACACACCAACCTGGCGATGCGTTTCGACGCAGCGGATTTCGAGCGTCACTATGAGCGCGCCCCCTTCATGCTCGGCCACGGCCTGCAGCGGCACCCGCTTTTCACCCTTGAATCGCTGGCCTCGCTGGCCGAGCGCCTACCGCTGGAGCACATCGAATTCAACGCCGGCGACGTCCCCGCCAGCCTGCCCGAAGGGCGCAAGCCGGGCCATGGCTACAACGCACTGGAAACCATCGATCGCATCGCCGAATGCCGCACCTGGCTGGGGCTGAAGCGCATTGAGAAAATACCCGAATACAACGATGTACTCGATGAACTGCTCGACGAACTGCGCCCGCAGATCCAGCGCCACACGCCGGGCATGCACCAACGCCGCGCCTTCGTGTTCATCACCTCGCCACAGTCAACGGTGCCCTACCACATCGACCCGGAGCACAACTTCCTGCTGCAGATCCGCGGCGAGAAAACCTTCACCGCATTCGACAAGAACGACCGCGAGCTGCTGCCGGAATCGACGCTGGAGCGCTTCTATCGCGAGAACCAGCGCAAGCTGGAGCTGGCGCCGCGTTTCGCCGAGCGCGGCCAGCGCATCACCCTGCAGCCCGGCGATGCCATGCACGTGCCGATCAACATGCCGCACTTTGTGGAAAACGGCGACGACATCTCCATCTCCCTGAGCATCACCTACGCCACCCCCTGGGCGCGGCGCCGCGAGCAGGTCTACGCGATCAACGGCCGCCTGCGCAGCCTCGGGCTGGCGCCGACACCCTTCGGCGTCGCCGACTGGCGCGACAACAGC
>Ga0207752_1000130_pt1 | contig 33960 bp, 29 predicted proteins | sample Pon2CUnioCityCA_6_FD_187272 | JGI IMG/M metagenome (GOLD analysis project Ga0207752, IMG submission 187272) | Marine sediment microbial community from Union City, CA, USA - Pond 2C Sediment 2 (SPAdes) | ecosystem: Environmental > Aquatic > Marine > Intertidal zone > Salt pond sediment ... | reverse complement strand
CCCATGCCGCCGCCCATGCCGCCCATCATGCCGCCCATGCCGCCCATGCCGCCCATGCCGCCGCCCATCATGCCGCCGCCCATGCCGCCCATCATCCCGCTCATCATTCCCATCTGGAAGTAGTTGGCGGGCTCGCCCACCAGGTCGGCGACATCGTACACGCGCGTCTCCATCTTCTTCCGTGGCAATGCATCAACCGTGGCCACCGTAATGACCCCTCTGTTGACAACGTAATCCACCTCTGCAATCAGCGGGTTGGAGATCGCGCTGATGAGGTTCTCCAGGGCGGTGCCAAGTCGAACGTTCGGCAAGCCGTCCATATTGATCGGATCGCTGTCCTCGATATCCGCGTTCTCCAGCAGGTCCCGCCAGAGCATCACAATGTTCAGCGGAGGCGAAACGGAGTTCCGCAGGAGCTCGACGGCCTCGCTGATCGGCATCTGGGGTGAAAGCAGCGACAGATCCACGGTCCGTTCAAGCTGCTCGTAGACCTGCATATTCGCCGGGTCCAACTGGAAGGGCTTGTCCGGCTGCCGCGTCGGTCTCTGCATGATCTCACGCCACTCTTTCGGGTAGCTGATCTCCTCAGGATGCGGAACAAGCGACTCCTCTGTCCTTAGCTTGATATCCGTCTCCGCCTTGGCGCTGTCCTGACCCAACTCGAGCTGCTTGCGCAGGTAGATCATGTCCTCAACCATCTGCTTGAGCGTCAGCGCCTCGTCGTGGAGCGGATCGATGGCGAGCAGGCCCTCAAGCTGACCGAGCGCCGCCTCATATTGCTGCTGCTTCCAGTACGCCTTGGCACGGAGCAGGAGCTCGTCGATTCTCTGCTGGCGATCAATCTCAGCCTGGTCGCGCATCTGGCGCTGGGCGTCCGCGGCCTCCAGGCGTTTCTGCTCGGCCAGTTGCTTTTCTCTCACGGTCCGGGCTTCGCTGTTGCGGCGTGCGACATCATTGAGCCGCTGCGTATGGCGCCTGTACAGCTCATCTCCGAGGTAGAGTTGATTCTCGTTCACCACGCGTTGCGCGGTGTCGACCCGCTCGCCCGCGGCGTCAAATTCCCCCCGGGCCAGCAGTCGCTCGGCCTGATTGACCGCGTCGTTCACGACGGATTCGACATAAGTGCGGATGATGTTCCTGCGCCGGTTGATCGCCTCGATGCCGGTTCCCTCTGGGGCGGGCTCTTGCGCGGCCAAAGGAGTACGAGCCGGCTCCACAATCGCTCTGGGCAACGGCTGCGCCGCGGGCGGTTGCGCTACAGGCGCCTGCGTCACAGGCCGCTGCGCCGCAGGCGGCACCGCCTCGGGAGAGGACGCCAGCAATCGATCGATCGTGGCGATGTAATCCTCGGGGCGTTTGCCCGGCGGGGCCGTGAACAGCCCACTCTCGGCCACTTCCACGAAACCCCGACGCGCCGCGACCAACTCGCCCTGCGAGTACAGTCCCCAGCTTCGGTTGTAGAGTTGCTCAATGCGCTCTGCTTCGCCTTGCGGCGTCCCGCCGGCAGGTGTATTCGGCCCACGGAAGTTCGCCGGCGCATTGGTCAGCGCCGTCGTCCCAACCGCCGACCACGCCTCGGCCGGCTCATCGGCGAGCACGATGGGGCGCCCGTCGCCCTGCTTTGCCTCGGTCGCCTCGATATCCACGAGGTAGCCACGGATTGTCTCGACCATCGGCGCGGGCATCAGCCCGCTCTGCAGCACTACCGAAAAACCTTCCCGGGCCGTTTGGAGGTCGCCGGAATCGTACGCCTTGACACTTTCGTAGTACAGCTCCGCAACACTGTCCTTCCATCGCTTCAGCGCTTCGCCGCTCCCAGGCGGAACACTCTGCGCTTTCGCCGATGACACAGCCGGGCTGCCCACGGCCGATTGCCCCATGTCACGCAGAGCCGCCACCACCTCGGCACGCTCCTTTTCCGTCAGGAACTCATTGTCCCTGATCCGCTCCAACTGAGCGCGCGCAGTCAGCCGCTCGCCCTCGAGGCGCAGTGCGTCCGCAGTCTGCTTGATCTCCAGCACTCGCTTGCGCTCCATGGCCCCCAGATGAGCCTTATCCCGCCACGACGCCAGCGCGCGCTGCTGGACCGGCTCCAGGTAGTCGGTGTAGCCCTGGGCCATTTCGAAGGTCTTCTCCGCCTCAGCGTAGTAACCTCGCTCGTACTGCTGCTGCCCGACGCGCATGAAGTACTGCACCAACTCCTGCATCATGGCGTCATCACCGCCCTGCGCGGCCCGTGACGGAGTCACCTGGACCAAACCTGCTACGAAAAGCAAGACCGATGCCAGGATTATCGATACGGACCCCTCCCGCAGAGACTTAGCGTACACACTTAGCCTGTCCAAAACCTAACCTCCTGCCTATAATACCATCACCCTTTTTCGGAATACTTGTTACCGTAGCTCGTTATACACACCACCTCCATTTGAAGGATAGAGGGCAGAATTATGAGTCTAATCTATTAAAATAGCCAAATTTTTGCAAGGGAAAAATTAGCTCCCAGGTTCTTTGACCGATAAAATCTAAACGAGCACCAATGGAATCGAACGCTTTCCTCCGGGTTACGTGAAATTGAGCTGTTAAAATTAGGGGTATCACTGATGCCGACAGGTGAGAGCGTGCACAGTCGGGGCAATACAGGCAATATACGCCGCCAGCCATTGGTTCTGGCGATTGAGACGTCGAGCCGTATCGGGTCGGCCGCCCTGGCTCTCGGCCGCGATCTGCTCGAGGTGTCTGCCTTTTCCGCTCCTCTGCAGCATAGCGCGGATATCTTCCCCATCATCGACGGGCTGCTGAGCCGCCACCGCCACACGCCGTCCGACATCAGGCAGATCCACATCTCCATCGGCCCGGGCAGTTTCACCGGCCTCCGCATCGCGGTAACGGTCGCCAAGACCATGCATCTCGCCAACGCCGCCAGAATCATCACCATCGATTCATTGGATGTCGTCGCCGCCAATCTGCGTGATGCGTTCGCCAAACCGCCCGCATCTTCACCCGACGAACGCCCGGGCGGCACACCCAACCGGATCGCTGTACTGTTCGACGCCAAGCGAGGCCAATTCTACGCAGCCGTCTACGAGCGGGTCGCCTCAAGAGATGACCCAACTGGCGACATCGGCTATCGAATCGGCGCCCCCGGGAATACCATGTGGCGGAAAACCGCTGCGGATCGCCTCATGACGGCTCGCGAGATCATTGATGGCTTCGTCGGACCCGGCGGCCTTGGCCTGCTCGGTGACGGCCTGCTCTATCACCGTGACGAGTTCGACGCGCCGGGCGTGTCTGTACTTCCGCAGGCCTGTTGGAGCCCTTCCGCCGCCGGCGTGCACCTTCTCGGCTGCCAGAAGGCCCAAACCGGCCGGTTTGCCGACCCTCTGACGTTGATCCCCTTCTACCTGCGCGGCCCGCAGGTAACGCTCAGAAGAAATCCGTAACGCAACGGCCGTTGCCGTTCTTTTCGCCGCGCTCGCTTCCAATCGCAGCGATCGGCCGGGCCCGATATAAGAATATTTTCGCATTCCTGTTTTCTTGTTTTCTTCATTCTGGTATAGATGGCGGAATAGACGATGGGCATCAATGTTGGATCGGCCTCTGCGGTGCAGCATAAAGACCAGTGTAGCCGGCGTGCCCCTCTGGGAACTGTTGGATTTCTACGGAAAGGACAGTGAATGAACATCTACATAGGGAATCTCGCTCCCGACACGACCGAAGACGATCTGCGTCAGGCCTTTGAGGCGCTCGGAGACGTAGCCTCGGTCAAGATCGTTCGGGACGGCACGACCGGCGAATCAAGAGGGTTCGGCTTTATCGAGATGCCGGCGGAGGAGCAGGCGAAGACGGCCATCACGGAGATGAACGGCAAAGAGCTCAAGGGCAATGAGATCCAGGTGGAGGCCGGGCGTACGAAGGCGCCGACACCGGGATTCGGAGGCCGGCGGCCCGGCGGCCACGGAGGTTCGCGTGGAGGGGGCCGACCCGGCGGACGACCCGGGGGCAGGCCCGGCGGCCGGCCCGGCGGGCGACCCGGGGGCGGCGGAGGGCGCGATCGAGGGCCCAGCCGCGGCAGACCACGCTACTGATAAGCCATGCCGGCGCAAGGGGTTACCGATAAAGATCGTCAACTCGCCGCTCAATGTCTGGCCTGCCCCATCTGTGGCCGGGCAAGGAGAAAGCAGAGAGGCTTGTGCTTCTGGTTTGTGAAAAGGCTTGAGCGTGGCATTTGCCCTGCGTGCCGGGCGTATGAACGGGTGTATGGCCGAAAGGCCCACGAACCGCTCCGGCCGGACGATGGTCCGGACTCATCGTAACGACGTTCCTGTTTGGCAAGCGGGCAGCCTGTAGGCCGCAGGCAACAACACGCGAGCAGGAGTCCGCCCGTCCGTCTGATTTGATGTGGGCTCTGTTTGCTTGAAGGAGCGAGCGATCGTGGCCCGAGAGAGCGCGGGGCTATTGCTGTACAGGAGGCGCCTTGACCGAATCGAAGTCTTCCTGATCCACCCAGGCGGGCCGCTCTGGGCCAGGAAGGATGAGGGAGCGTGGTCCATCCCGAAGGGCGAGTTCACCGACGAGGACCCTCTCGAAGCCGCCAGGCGGGAGTTCCACGAGGAAACCGGCTTCGCCGCAACCGGCCGTTTCGAACCCTTGGAGCCCATCAAACAAGCCGGCGGCAAGATCGTCCACGCCTGGGCCGTCGAGGGCGACTGCGACGCCGATGCGGTCGTGAGCAACACGTTCACGATGGAATGGCCGCCCCGTTCCGGCCATCGAAGGACATTCCCCGAAGTCGACCGTGCGGCATGGTTTGCTCTCCCGCAGGCCCGAGGCAAAATCCTCAAGAGCCAGCGGCCCCTTCTCGACCAGCTCGAAACGTTGCTCGCCCGATAGCCCGCCGCAGGCGTCCAGCGCGAGGGTAAGGGCCGTGGCGGCGATCCGGAACAGGGTGTCACCGGATTCCTGAGAATCGGTCTTCTCAACGAGGAATCCTTCAACCACTTCGGCGTCACACGGGACGCCGTGATCTCTGAGTTGCTCCCCTGTGAACCGGTACTTGGAGTAACTCAGACCTTTTTCATCCAGTTGTTCTTCCGTGGTCTCGCTCGCCGGCACCCACACTCGTTCCTCGGTCAAGCACACTCGCAAATCGAGACTGTCCGTCGCACTGGATACTTGTCTGGCTGTTCATGATCCGGCCTCTTGATTTCAATGATTCCGCAAGACAGGCTGGACGAATCCGCGTTCATCGCTGCCCGCACGATCAGTTCTCCCTTGCTACGGGGCGAAATCCCTTCTCTTGCGCGCATGTGCGGCGAATAAACAGGAGGAAAAGAAAGGGGGGAACGGACAAGCGCAAGACGCAAGACCCGTCGTGAACAGGGAGTCGGCCTCGCGACGTAAGTCCTTACAGGACAAGGAAATGGGCGGCAGAGGACTTGAACCTCTGACCCCCAGCGTGTCGAGCTGGTGCTCTAGCCAACTGAGCTAGCCGCCCTTGGCAAAAACCTACGCGCAGTATCGCCGAGGTGTGGTGAAAAAGCAAGAGATTTATGCGAGTTTTCTGGTTACGCCTGTCGTGCGTGATGGGCCGGGCAAAAAACGCGGCGTTGCTGAGCCGCTGAGCGGCTGCAACAGGCGTGACTATAGCCCCTCCGGCATCCGCCGGACCATCGCCGCCGCCGAGAGCGTGCACTGATAGGGGTCGCTCTGCGCGTCGCTTTCCACCGTCAAGGAAATCTGCACGCTCTTCGCATCCACCCCGTTTTCTGTGATCTTCGCGAATTCCGCAGCAATGACGTTGTCGCACAGTACGTATTCTGCGTTGGTAGCAGGCTTTATCAGGTACAACTTCTTGTCGGCGCTGCGGAACTCGTACCGAATGGTTTCGTGGTCAGCCTTGACGACAGTACACTGGTTATTTGGGTCCATCGCGCTGACCCCCATCCACGGAGGAATGGCAAACTCGTCGAGGTATCCTGCGTTGCGGATTTCGTTGGTCATGCGCATGAGGGCCTGCCGGGCGTTGTTGACGGCCCAGAACATGTCCTCGTTCTCGCGGTAGTTGGTCAGGGAGGCGTTGAAAGCCACCGCGACCGCCACGAGGAGGATGGCCGAAATGGCCAGGCCCATGAGGCACTCAATCAGTGTGAAACCCCGGGTTTGAACCGAGTTGCCATGTTGTCTGCGTTTGCTCGCCATGTTCAGCCGCACCTCAACGTTTGATGGGGGACCATTAGCATTCAGGAAGCACCCGTCAATATCGTGCACGTACCCAGTTGGCCGTGCTGATCGGCCTGTCCGGCTGGTTGCTCTGGGCAATGGTCACTGTGACCCGGAAGAAATCGCTGTTGTACGAATCGTCCTCAACCTGGTCGAAATTCGACGGATTCAGCCTCTCGACGGTGATCGTCTGGGTGAAGGCAGCCAGATCGGGCAGTGGCGTCCGGGCGGCGTCGACGGGCGGAGAGAAGGTCACGCCGTCGAAGTCGTCCACATCATCGTAAGCGGCCACAGTCGTCTCGTCGGCCTCGACCCCGAACTGCGGCGGCGTCATCGTATTGGGGTCCATGACAGGCAGCATGGCCGTCATCTCGCGGATCTGCTCGATCAGGAACTCGGCCGTCGTCAGGTCGGCCCCCGCGTAATTGGCCATCGTGAAGGTGCCATTGGCCACGACCAGGGCCGCAATGGCCAGGCCGACCAGCATGGAGGCGATCAGCACCTCAATCAGGGAAAACCCTCTGGTACGCATTGGATGAGTCATCTCTTGCCCCCCCCTGGAGCGCCGATGTGTCTACTTGCCTGAGACAAGGCTCGACATCTTGAAGATCGGCAGAATAATGCTCATGGCGATGAAGCCGACCAGGCAGCCCATGCAGACGATCATAATCGGCTCGATCATCGACGTCACCGCTTTGATCACCGCCTTGAGCTCCCGGCCGTAGAACGCCGAAATGTCTTTGAGAACTTCGGCCATGTTGCCGGAGTCCTCGCCACTTCGAATCATCTGCACGACGCTGTTCGGCATCAGGCGGGAGTGGGCCAGGGCCGAGGCGATCTTCTTGCCCTGCCGCACCTCTTCATGCACGTTCAGCCACATGTTCTTGTAGAGCACGTTGCCCGAGATGTGCGCCGTGATGGAGATCGTGTTCAGGATCGGGACGCCGGCCCGGGTCAGCACGCCCATCGTGTGCAGGCCGCGCGTGATGTAGAGGCTCCGGCACAACGTCCGAATCAGCGGCAGCACCAGCTTCGTCTTATCCCACCACAGACGGCCCACAGGCGTATTGACGAAGAAATAGAAGCCCCACAGAGCGGCCCCGATCGCCGGGACGATCACGTACCACCAGTGTCGAAGAAACGCGCTGGTCGCCATCAGGACCGTGGTCGGCATGGGCAGCAAGTGCTCTTTCCCGCGGAAAATCGCCGTGAAGCGAGGCAGCACGAAGCACAGCAGGAAGATGGTCACGCTGACGGCCATCACAGCGATAATCACCGGATAGACCATCGCGCTCTTGACCTGCGACCGCGTCTCCGCCTCCTCGTCGAGATACTCGGCCAGCTTCTGCAGCATGTCGCTGAGCGAGCCGGAGGCCTCCGCCGCCGCCACCATGTTGATGTAGAGATTATTGAAGACGTTCGGGTGTTCGGCCAGCGCCTGAGAAAAGCTGTTGCCCTCCTCAATGCGGATCTTGAGATCGTGGATCACGGCTTTGAATTTCTGGTTGTCCTGCTGCTCGCCGATTCCCTCCAGGGCGTCCTGGAGACTGATGCCTGCACGGACCATGACCGCCAATTGCCTGGTGAAGTGCAGGATGTCCTTGCGGCTGGGTCCGAATTCCACGCGGAATCCGCGCAGCTTGTCCATGACCGCATTCTGCCCACCGGTGGACTCCTGCCCATAGCTGCGGAAGTTGTCCGCGGTGCTGCGATGACTCGCTTCCTGCCAGTTCTCGGAAACCTCGTTTGTCTCTTGCCTGGTGGCTGTTTCTGTTGCCATTCGTACCCTCCGTTATTTTGCCGCAGCGACGGCTTCCGTCTTGGGCGCCTCGTTCGTTTTTCCGGCGGCCGCCAGGATCTTTTCCGTCTTTCCGGGATTGCCCGACCGCACGATGGCCTCTTCCCGGTCGATGAAGCCTTTGAAGTACATCTCGGCGATGCTGTTGTCCATGCTCTGCATGCCCAGCCTGCGCGAGGTCTCGATGATGTTCGGGATCTCGTAGATCCGGTTCTCGCGAATGCAGTTCCGCGTGGCCGAGGTGCACAGCAGGATTTCCGTGCAGGGGACCATGCCGGGCTGATCGACGCGTCGGAACAACGTTTGGGATATCACGGCCTGCAACGTATTGGCCAGCATCGTACGAATCTGGTTCTGCTGACCCGCCGGATAGATGTCGACAATACGCTCGATGCTCTGGGCGGCGTTGATCGTGTGCAGCGTACTGAACACCAGGTGACCGGTCTCGGCGGCAGTGATGGTGAAGCTCGTCGTCTCCAGGTCACGCATTTCGCCGACCATGATGATATCGGGGTCCTGACGCAGCGCATGTCGCAGGCCGGAGGCAAAGTTCGGGCAATCCGAACCGATTTCCCGCTGCTCGATCATGCACCGCTCATTCTCGAGATGGTACTCGACCGGGTCCTCCAGCGTGATGATGCGCTTGCTGTACCGCGAGTTGATCAGGCCGACCATGGCGGCCAGCGACGTACTCTTGCCCGAGCCCGTGTGGCCGGTGACCAGCACCAGCCCGCGCGGCAGGTCGGTCAGCTCCTTGACAATCGGCGGCAGATGCAGGTCGTCGATACTGTGCACCTGATTGGGAATCACACGGAACGAAATCGCCACCGTGTCACGCTGGTAATGCGCGTTGACGCGGAAGCGGTGCCCGCCGGTGATTTGCGTCGAGAAATCGAGGTCGCGGTTCTCATCGAGCCTCTTCAGTTTCTCCGGCCCGACCATCGCCAGCACCATCGCCCGGGCGTCCTGATTCGTCACCGGCGGATAGTCCATGTCGATCAGTTCGGTATCTCTCCGCAGGACCGGCGGCATGCCCACGTTGATGTGCAGGTCGCTGGCCCGGTTCTGAATGGCGGTTGCCAGAATGGTCTTGATGTCAATCATATTCTGTCCTTACCGGCTCCGAAGCCTGTACACTCGGCCCGATCAGCCGAGGTTCTCAACAAATTCCTCATCTTCGCTTCGCCCATACACCTCGGTCACGCGAAGCACCTCTTCGATCGTGGTGATCCCCTGCCCGACCTTTTTCATGCCGTCATCGAAGAGGCTGTCCCGGCCGCTCACGTGGAAGGCGCGGCGCATGTTGCTCACGGAGCAGTCCTCATGGATCATGTCGCGGAAATTGTCGTCGATGACGAGCAGCTCGAAGATGCCGGCGCGACCGACGTATCCGGAGTTGCGACAAGCGTCGCAGCCGACGCCGTGAAAGAGCTGATTCGGATCGACGCCCGCCCTCTCGACATACTTGCGCCTCTGCTCGGGCACCTTGTAGGGCTCCTTGCACTTGGGGCAGATTCTCCGGACCAGTCGCTGGGCCAGAGCGGCGTTCAGCGAAGCCGCGATCAAGTACGGCTCGATGCCGATATTGACCAGTCGGGTGACACTGGTCGCCGCATCGTTCGTGTGCAGCGTGGACAGCACGAGGTGGCCCGTGAGGGCTGCCTGCACGGCGATGCGGGCGGTCTCGTTGTCGCGAATCTCACCGATCATGATGACGTCCGGGTCCTGACGCAGCAGGCTGCGCAGCGCCGTCGCGAACGTCAGCCCGGTCTTTTCGTTAACCTGGACCTGATTGCAGAAACCCAACTCATACTCGACCGGGTCCTCGACGGTGGAAATGTTCAGCCGTTCTCCGTCCATCTCGCCCAGCGAGGAATAGAGGGTGGTGCTCTTGCCCGACCCGGTCGGTCCGGTCACCAGGAGAATCCCATGTGGCAGGCTCACCTGCTCTCGGAACACCCGGGAGATCTCCCCCTCCATCCCCACATGCTCAAGCCCGCGCGTGATGGACTTGCTGTCGAGAACACGAATCACGGTCTTCTCGCCGTGGCTGGTTGGCAGCGTGGAGACACGCAGATCGATGGCCCGGCCCCCGACGAGGGCGGCGACCTTGCCGTCCTGGGGCAGACGCCGCTCGGAAATGTCCAGGTTGGCCATGATCTTGATGCGAGAGACGAGCGCGGGGTGCATCTTGGGTGGCGCCTGCATCGCCTCGAACAACACGCCGTCGATGCGGCAGCGGATCTTGGTTTGCTTTTCCTTGGGCTCGATATGAATATCGCTGGCGCCCTCGCGGACCGCGTTGCTGATCAGGTAGTTGACGAACTTGATGACCGGCGACTGCCCCGCCATCCGCTCGAGGTCCTCAGAGACGTCCTCCTCATCCTGAACCACCTCGACCTCGGTCAGATCGTTGATAATGTCATCCAGCACGTACTCGGCAGGCTCTTCGCGCAACGATTCGCAGATCGCACCGATATCGTCCGGGGCGCAGACCTGCACGCGCAGCTCCATGCCCGTCTGCCGTTTCACATCCTCGAGCGCGAAGAGGTTCGCCGGCTCGCTCGTGGCGACCACGAGCGTCTCGCCATCCACGGCGATCGGGACGATGCTGCTCCTCTTGATGAAGTCCGGCTCGAGCTTCTTGAAGGCCTCCTTGTCGACGTCCTCCGGCGTAACGCGACGGAACTCCAAACCGCCGAGCTTGGCCTTGGCCTCAAGGACGTCGTCGGCCTCGACGATGCCTTCCTTCTGCAGCCACATGGCCGTATCGATTCCGGGCCGGCCCATCAGCTCGCGGCGGATGCGCCCGTACTGCTCGTCGGTGATCTTCTTCATCTCGAGCAGAACGTCGGCGATATCGTGCACATGCGTCTGGCTCGTACTCACGGGCTCGGGAGAGTACAGGTCGCAAAGCCCACGTACCTCCTCTTCGTCCGGATAGATCGGAACGGCCGCCGATTGGGTTCTCCCGGCCGGGCTCGGCCCGGGCGGGACTCTATCTTTGTCTTTGGGATGGGATAGAAAGCGTAGCATCATTCAGACAGCTTCAGTACGATTTTCAGCTCTTCAGTTTCTGGCGTACCCGTACCGGCCCCGGCAGCGGGCAGCCAAACAACCTCGACGAAATTGCTCTCTATGCGGGCCACGGTAAAATCGGCGCCCTGGATACTATCTCCCTTTTGGAGGATCTGGTCGTTGATCACGCAGGACTGGCCGACGTCGGACCGCATGATGCTGAACAGCCGAAGGGTGTCCGCCTGCTGCTGCAGCCGACGACGACGAATCAACGCCGCTTGCACCTGCGGATCCTCTGCGACGATGATCTCATCCTTGAGGTCCTTCACGTAGCCTTCGACCGCGAACGGATCCTTGACAAGCTCGTTCACTTTTACCTGAGAAACGTCCGAGAACTCGTAGAACTTCTCGACGATCTCGTCCATGCGATCAACCATCTCGGAGCGGACGCCGGTGATTCGGCTGATGGCGGCGTCAATCTTCGCCTCTTCTTCCTGGGCCTGCTTGGCCGAGGCGGCCTGCGGCTCGATCCGACGAATCATCAGCCCAAGGCCCACAAGACCGATGCCGACGAGAATCGCCACGAGGATCGTGCTCCTGCGCAGGTTCTTCGTGTTTGACGCGACCGTGTAGTATTCTTGACCGCCTGCATTGTCGGAAGATCGGCCGTCCTGTGCACCGGCACTCGACGACGGACGGTCGGATGAATTCCCAGATCCCTGTTCACGCATGAAAGATAGCATAAATCGACTCCATCAATGCTCTGTCCCGTTGATTGGCCCGGGTGCCCCACACGGGATTCATCACACGGTCAGGCCGCTGTGTTTTGAAAGAAGATGCTCAGGATGAACTCGGCGGCCACCTCGCCCTCGGCCCCACCCTGCTTTTGCAGCTTGAGTTCCCGCAGCTTCATGATGCGCGGCAGTTTCTCCAGCTCGAGCAGGAAGGAGTAGAACGACGTGAAGTCACCCATCAGTTTCATGTTCATCGGCTGTTCGACGTAGCCGCTGTTGTCCTTTTGCTGAAGCGTCCGGATCGTCTTGGGCTTGAGCCCCTGCTTCTGGGCAATCACGGTCACCTGCTCCAGGACCTTGTGCACTTCACTGCTCGGGGGCAGCTTGCTTTCGAAGAACCGCACGGCCTCCTGGAGCTGCTCGAGCTGCTTGTTGAGGTCCTCGGCTTTGGCCGTGGCTTCCTCGAACTCGGTCAGCTTGGCGCGTTTGCCTTCGACGCGTTGCTTCGCCTCGGCCAGATGCTGGTTGGCCGGCTTGATCATGTACCGATATCCCGCCGCCGCAACGGCGATTAGCAGGATGAAGAACACTGCCTTTCTCAATCCACTGGTCATCGTGTCTGCTCCCACATAGGGGTGGCTGGATCATCCGCCTTTGTGCCCGTGTCACCCGGGCCGGATCTAAAACTGGTATACCGAGTGCTCCGCCTTGCCCCGGATCGTATCGATGTCTTCCTTGGTCAGATGCACCTCATTGCCGAGCCTGGCCGTCAGTTTGAAGTGCCGGAAGGCCGTACCGTCGACCTTCTTCTCCATCGATTCAACCAGCGCCACATCGTCCACCAGCATGGAATTGCCCAGGTCCTCCATGTACTGAGAGACCTGCAGATCGCTGGGGGCCATGCCTTCGATGCTGATGTGAATCTCCAGGGACTTCTCCGGCGACTTCCTCATCGCATCCGACGAGACGCCTTTCCTCTGCGCCATGTCGTACTTGGTCCTTGTGATCCTCCGCACCGCGGCCTTCGGGGGCTCCTTCTGGATCAGGTTGAGCTTCACCAGCGACACCCCCGCCGGAAGACTGTTCGTCAAGGATGCCAGAAGGACGCTCCGCGGGACCGGCTCGAGCAGTTCCGCCGTGGTCAGGGCCGTCCGCATCATCTCCTTGCGCCTCGTCTGCAACTCCTCGAACTTCTTGATGGACTCCTCCATCTTGGCCAGCTTCGCGTTCACGAACGTCTCTTGAGCGCTGCACGCTCGCTGACGGATCTTGATCGTCACGAAGGAGCCGCCCAGGCCGGCCATGACGACGGAAAACAGAACGAGACACATCAGGTTGGCCCTGCGAGACTCGTTGCTCTGCACGTAATCGTCGGGTACAAAGTTTATGTTGGACATCGTTTCTATCTACCTCCGTTTAAGGCCATGTCGGATCAGCTCGGCCGATCCTTCAGGAGAGACTGAGCCCAAACGCCAGGGCCCAGCTCACCGTACCGTTTCTCCGATCCAAGCCGAAACGGTCCGGATCGCTGACCTCGATGGCCGCCATGCAATCTCCCATTTGCGCCTGCACTTCCAGTTGCCGGGCCACGGTGCGGTAGATGTCTGCTTCCACCGCCAATCCGGACAGGAAAATGAGGCGCTCAATCTGCACGTTCTTGTACATGGACAGAAACTCGCGTCGCCCGGCCGTCAGTTCCATGACCAGTCGGCCGGCGATCTGCTCGTCCTTCAACTGTCTGGAGCCCAAAGGCACGAAAGACGCGTAGAGCGGATGCTTGTGCCGAGCGATCACCATGTTGGTGCAGTCCGGTTGGATGTCGAGCAGCATGACGACGGCATCCAGATCCGTTTTGCGACGACCGAAGAACCGCGCGTAGCAGCTCGCCAGCGCCACCGGCCAGACGCCGATCGACTTAAGCGACAGACCCGCCCGCTCGTAAATCGCCAGGTGCCGGTCGATCATGGTCCGTTCCGTGGCCAGCACGATGATGTTATCCTGCTCCGTCGGGACGTATTTGATCATCGTGTTCTTCTGGATCGGCTCGAACGGCAGCTTCTGCTTGATCTTCGCGAAGATGGCGTCCTCGATCCTGCCGTCGAACTTCTTCGGCCAGCGAAGATGATCGATGAACACCTCATTCGCGGGTAAGGCGGCGACCACTTCCCTGCCCTTGAACTGCCCGTTGCCCGTGGCCTCCTGCATCACCTCGATGGCCCATCGCTGCCAGCGGGCGGTCCCCGCCGTGATATCGGCGGGCCGATTGACGTACTGGCCGGCGATGAGGCTCGTCTCCTCGCTGCCGTTGGCCAACTGCGCCAGCTTCAGGCAATCGTTGCCCAAGTCCACCCCGATGAGATACGAATTCTTCTTTCCAAATCCAAACATACCAGGCTAACCTACCCTAAAAGAAACTTCGGTCTGCCTACTCCCGATCGCACCGATCAGGGGCTGTCGTTCCTCGCATATCATCCGGTCCAAATTCCCCCTTTTCCTTGCCTACTCCGGTCGCGCCGGCCAGTGTCCGGGGTCGTCCGGCCGTACTATTTCGACAATCCATCCGGCGGCAATTAAAATATATGAAACAGAAGGAGGCGCAGCCAAGAATAGGCGGAGATATTCGTCCGACAGACGGGGTGCCGCTTCGTCGGGAGTCAACGCACTTCCGATAACACGGACGGCTCTGCGGATTCCGGCGGCAGGGGCAGTCAAACGCGGTTTGCTGCGGGCAGGGTCCTGGAAGGAGGTCACAAAAGCGGCGGATTTCGCTGTTCAGACGACGACCGAATCTCAGGGGCCAGAGTTGTGAAGCGGTGGAAAGGTTCACGGCAGTTATTGGACGCCGCTGCGCATCCTTCTACTGTAATCGCGGCCTCATTCTGCCTTGAGCCGCCGGCTCATCAGGGCCTCGATGGCCGCCTGCACCGGCTTTCTCTCGAACAAAACTTCGTGGACCGCCTGCGTTATCGGCATCTCCACGTCGTACTGTGCGGCGAGGGCCACTACCGATTTGCACGTGGAGATCCCCTCGACGACTGATTCGGTTGCCCGCTGGGCCTGCTCGACACCCAGGCCTGTGCCGATCCTCTCGCCGAAAGAGCGGTTGCGACCTTTCGGCGAGATACAGGTCGTCACGAGATCCCCCAGGCCCGTCAGCCCGGCAAAGGTATGCTCGCGCGCGCCCATGGCCAGACCGAGTCGCTTGATCTCCGCCAGGCCTCGCGCGAGCAGAGCCGCTTTGGCGTTGTCGCCTGCCCCGACTCCGTCGATGACGCCGGCGGCGATCGCGATAACGTTCTTCATCGCCCCGGCTAACTCGACCCCAACCAGATCCAGATTCGTGTAGACGCGCAGCCACGGGCAGGTGAAGGTATGCTGAATCCGCGTGGCAAGGGGCTCGTCCTCCGCAGCCGCACAGGCCGTGGCCGGCAGTTTGCGAGCCAGTTCATCGGCGATCGTCGGCCCGCTCAGCGCCGCCGGCACCACACCGTGGCCGAGCACATCCGCCAGGACCTGCGTGGGCCGCAGGAGCGTCTCATTCTCGATCCCTTTCGCGACCGAGACGATCGGGACGCCTGCCGGCACATGTTCGCGCAGGCGATTCCACACGGCGCGCATGTATTGGCACGGAACGGCGGACACAATCAACTCGGCGCCGACCATGGCACGCTCGTCCGCCGCTTCGAAGACGAGCGAATCGGGCAGCCGATAGCCCGGCAAAAACCTGCGGTTCTCACGGCCCTGCTCCGTCTCCGCCAGTTGCCGCGGATCGTAACCCCACATCCGCGTGGCGATGTCTTTCTCACACAGCAGCATCGCCAGCACGGTTCCCATCCCGCCGTCGCCGATGATTACGACATTCCGATACCCGCGTCCCTGCATGACCGCCTCAATCCTCGACCACCTTCACGACGGAGCCCCACAGCCAGGCGTCCGCACCAGCGCATTAAACCCCTCCGTGGTCGCCAAGTCAACCGCAACAACCCCGCGGGTCCATTCAGTCCATCAAGTCCATGTGGTCCACGAACTCCACCGGGTCCGTCTGATCCACCGCCGGACATTTCACCGCTCGCGGTAGATATCATCAGCCGTGTCGCAGAAACCGTCCCCCTCGGCGCTGGTCAGGCGCAGGAGTCCTTGTGACATGGCCGGGCACGCCTACCCTTGCACGATTTCGAGCTTGTCGGGGCGGAGGCGTTCGAGCTCGGGCACTTGCTTCTGGCCCATCTTGACGTCGATGATGAAGGAGCCGTCGTTGTACTGCTCGCTGAGGATGTCACCGTGGGTGCGGAGAAAGCTCTGGACCTTGCCGTTAGCGCTGGCGCTGCTGACCCGCAGCACGACCTCGCGTCCCTTGTAATGCTGCGTGATGCGGCGGCCGAGTTCGTCCAGGCCCAGGCCGGTCCGGGCCGAGATCGCCACGGCGCCGGGATGCAGCGTTTGCAGCATCTCCAGCAGGCCGACCTCCTTGATCGCATCGACCTTGTTGAGCACTTCCAGCACGGGCTTCTCGCTGCAGCCGATCTCCGACAGGACCTCGCCGACCGACCCGATCTGATCCATCACATCTGGGTTCGACAGGTCGATGACGTGCACGAGCAGGTCGGCGTTGACGGCTTCCTCGAGCGTTGCCTTGAACGACGCGACGAGCTGGTGCGGCAGGTTCCGCACGAACCCGACTGTATCACTCAGCAGGACCTCGACACCTCGGGCGGGCGACCATTTCCTCGTTCGCGTATCGAGCGTGGCGAAGAGCCGGTCCTCGACAAAGACCCCGGCATCGGTGAGGACATTCAGGAGGGTGCTCTTGCCGGCATTCGTGTAGCCGACGAGGCAGATCTTGAAGAACTCCTTGCGGCCCTTGATCTCGCGGAGCTTGCGCAGGTCGATCCCCGCTAACTCGCGTTTCAGCTCGCTGATCCGTTTGCTGACGAGCCGGCGGTCGATCTCCAACTGCTGCTCGCCCGGCCCGCGTGTGCCGATCCCACCGACCGCCCCGGCGGTTGTACCACCGCCCGCCCCGGCCACCGCATCCAGGTGCGACCACATCCTGGTCAGCCGCGGATAGGTGTACTCCAATTGGGCCAGCTCGACCTGCAGCTTGGCCTGCTTGGTCTGCGCCCGCGTGGCGAAGATATCGAGGATCAATTCACTGCGATCCAGCACCTTGGCCCGAACGATTGCCTCCAGCTCGCGGATCTGGGCCGGCGACAGGTCGTTGTCGAAAATGATCACATCGGCCTTGTACCGTTTGACGCGGTCGGCAAGCTGCAGGGCCTTGCCTTTGCCGAGGTATGTCGAGGGATTGATTTTGCGGATCTTCTGCTGGAATCGATCGACGGCGACCGCCCCGGCACTCTCGGCCAATGCGGTGAGTTCCGCCAGGTCATCGGTCCCGCTCGGACCCGGCAGAATCGCGGCCACCAGAATGGCCCGCTCCTTCTTGACTCTTAACGTCTGACGAAATTTCTCCAATGAAGCACACACCTCCAAAGTGCGCCGGGATTGTAACACATTCTCGGCCCGTTTTCAAGCACGGCGACCGATCCGCCGAGCTTGCCCCGGAAACAGCCGCAATGGCCTGTGAGACCTGTGCGACCTGCGTCGAACTGCCCCGGCGGGCCCAAGGACGTCAAAAGATTCGAGATTCGGCACGAAATTTTGGGCTTGAAAACTGTCCGAAGGCATGTTATCTTGGCGATTTTACACCCGATCATGACGATATATATGCGTTCCACCTGTGTTTGTTGAGAGAAGAAACGGTTTTAAGGAGTACAGTTAGTGCTGAAAGTAAAGATGCGATCCGGTGAGTCCGTGCAGCAAATGATTCGACGTTTCAAGAAGTTGTGTGAGAAAGAGGGGTTGATTCGCGATATGAAGCGAACGGCCTACTACGAAAAGCCGTCTGAGAGGGAGCGAAGGCGCTTGCGAAAGGCCCAGCGCGCCGTCCGCCGCTAAACCGAGGAAGCGCTCACGCCTGCGACATAAGCCGGGCACACGAAAGGATTTATGGCACATGCCCGGCTCCCACCCACGGAGACATCCGTTTTCTTGTCTTGCCGATTAGGCCTCGGCTGCAATTGCGGTTGCCCCGCACATCTTCACGCCGAGAGGTCCGGCACCGTCGCCCCCGAAGCGCCTACCGGATCTGCCAGCAGCGGTCGATGAGCGACGCATCCGGGCAAAAGCCAATTCGGGCCGCAAGGCCCCGGTTCAGGTAGATCCGGGTTTCGCGATTCCTGGCCACGGGAATTGCACCGGGGCTTGTGCCCCTCAAAATCTTCACGGCCGCCGCAGCCGCCCACCGGCCCTGCTCCTCCGCCACGGCGGTCTGGCCGAGGACCGCGTAATCCATCATGAACTCATCACAAGTGAATACCGGGACCCGGATGTGCTCCCGGACAAAGGCCATGGCCTCCAGCCTGTTCCAGCCCCGGATCGCCCCATGGGTCGGCAGGAAGATCAAGTCGGCGGTGCGATTGGCTAAAAGGAACTGCTGTTTCCACTGCTCGAACGTATCCACCATGCAGTAGTCCGTGCTCATATCGATCCCGCCCAAGATCGGGATCAGAGCCTCCTTATTCTTGTTCTCTGAGGCCGTGTTCTCCGACAGGACCACGAGTCGTCGAGCCTCCGGGTAATAGGGCCGTAGCGTCTCCACCGCCTCGCGGACCGGCAGCACTTCGAGCATGCCGGTGACGTAGCCGGTCGGCAGGCCGTACTGCTCGCACGTCCAGTTGACACCACAGAATACGCAGGGGATCGGGCCCTCCCTGAAACGTTCGGCCACGACGTACTGCACGGCATCCTCGTCCGAGGCAATGATGACGGCCGGCTCCGACTCTTCAATCAGCGCTATGGCCTCCCGGGCTCTTTCAAGGGCCGACTCGGGCTCGCGCTTCGTATCCATGAAGAATGTGACAAGATGGACGCGCGACCCTCCCAATGTATCTTGGATCGCGGCCGTCACGTCGTCACTGGAGGCATCACCTTTGTGATACGAATTGATGTAGAAGACCGTCGGCATCGTCTGCGAATGACAGCCGGCGGACAGAAGCAGTGGCGCAGACAGCACCGCCGTGAGAAGCCATCGCAGAGTCATTCCGAATCCCTTCAATTCTCCGGCGTATCATCCATGCCGTGGCCAAGATAGAAGCCCGGCTGCGTCGGCTGGTTGTACGCCACATTTTGCCAGGCCACACTCAGTCTGTAAACCGGATCGTGCATCAGCGTGCGAAGACGCAGGTTCGTCGGGAGAGTCGTCGTATAGACGCGCAGCTCGCGGTTGTCGCTCGTCCGCCAGATGACTTCTTCCCGCCAGTCGCCCAGGATGTCGGCGTGAAGACAGGGATTCGACTTCGACCCGTTGTTCTTGGAGCAGCCCTCGGCCGAGAGGAGCCGAACCGTCGTACCGCTTACGTGGTCCCACTTTTCGATCGTCGTCCCATCGAGGATCTCGCGAAGCAGGTCGCCGTCCCACCATACGCCCATGTTGCACGATCTCGGCTTGGCGCCCGAGATTCTCTCGCCCTTGCACGCGTACAAGCCGTCGGAGTCGCTCGTCCAGCATTCATAGCCCTTGTACCGCGGATCGATATCCATCGCCAACCCCCGACCCGGGTCATCCAGATCGAGTCCCCAGATCACTTCGCCCGTCGCGGCGTCGCGGAGGTTCCCGCCGAAGGGGTGATCCGGCCTTTCATGAATCGCCCACACCTCCAGACCCGGCCGGTCCGGGTCCATGTCGGACAGGTGCATCGCGTCGCCGTGACCCAGCCCCGTCGAGTAGAGCCCTCTGCCGTCGTGATCGATCGCGCACGCCCCATAGATGATCTCGTCGCAGCCGTCGCCGTCGACGTCTGCGACGCTGAGGTTGTGATTGCCCTGCCCCCGGTACGCACGGTTTCCCGGCGTGCCGTCGTCGCTGTCGAAGGTCCACACGTGGGTCAGCTCGCCGTCGCGCCAATTCCACGCCGCCAGCACGGCCCGCGTGTAGTACCCGCGACACATCACCAAGCTCGGTCGCTCGCCGTCGAGATACGCAATGCAAGCGAGGAACCGGTCCACCCGATTGCCGTAACTATCCCCCCAGGCGGCGACGCTGCCTCGCGGCGGAATGTAATCGGTCGTCACCAGTTCGGCGCCGGTCTGCCCGTCAAAGATGGTGAGGAATTCCGGCCCATCGAGGATATAGCCTCTCGAGTTGCGATAGTCTGCATCGGCATCGCCGATCACTCCACCTGTCCCGTCAACGGTCCCGTCGGCCGTCTTGCAGGCCACTTCGGCCCGCCCGTCGCCGTCCAGATCGTACACCATGAACTGCGTGTAATGGGCCCCTTCGCGGATATTCAGCCCGAGGTTGATCCTCCAGAGAAAGGTGCCGTCCAGCTTGTAGGCCTCCAGGATGGGCAGGTCCGTCATGCCCCTCTGCGAGTTGTCACGCGCCCGCCCCGCCTGATGCAGGACGATCTCGTACCGGCCGTCGCCGTCCAGGTCCCCGACGGAAGCATCGTTGGGCGTGTAGCCACTCGGCGTCTGCAGCGGGATGGCCATGTACGGCTGCACCGGCATATCCGCCGGCAGTGCGAAGGACTCGCTCGCCTCCTGCTCCTCGTCGTCCACAACAGGGCGAACGAAGTAGACATTCACACGTCCGAGGTCCGCCATGCTATCGACGAAGTCAGTCGTATCCGTGATCGGATAGCGGTTGATCCTGATGGGAGGTCCGGCCTCACCGCTGCGATAGACGTTGAAGGCGACATTGTCAGGATCGGTTCGCAGCATGCGCCAGCCGATGTAGACGGCCGAGTCACCCCGGCGAAGGGCAACGACGCCGCGATCGAGAGCCTCCATCTGCCGCTGCGCGCCCGCCTCATCACTCAACAGAAGCGCGACGACCGCACCAAACACAGCGACTCTCAAATACACACGCGCCATTGCTGCTCCCAACAACCACTTCATGGCCGGTTCTGCTCCTGCGACGGATCATCGCCCCAGAGCGGCGCTTCCATAACTTCGAGACTATTTGATGCCGCGAGTCATTCCGCCACGAAGGTCGTGGCCGAGCGAGCCGGGGCCTCGTAGACGATCGTGCCGTCCTCCGGAGTGAAGCGTCCGATCCGCTCATAGCGGTCCTTGGCGTCTGTCGTGCGCCACGCGGCGAACGCGCCGCTGTCGGTTCCGAGCACCTTCACGGCGACGCGCTTGTCGTCTGTGCCGATGTTGACGACCACAAATGCGTCCAAGTGTTTCGTACCGTTTCGAGCGAAAGCAATCACGGCGACCTCCGAATCCATCGCGAACGTCCGGGCGACCGCCATCCCCGCCTGACCGACGCGGGAAAGCTGCTTGTAATAGGAGTACCCTCGCAGGACCTCGTACGTGCCGTTCTCGTACACGCGGAAGGCGGTGCCGGGGTTCGGATCGCCGCCCACCCACCGCGCCGGCCGCTGGATGCACGCCCAGGGCGTGACCGCGTTGACCTTGGCGGTGTAGATGTTGCCGTGCATCTCCTTGAGGTTGTCGGCATCCATCTTGCTCCAGCTCGTGGAGGTCACCCAGGCGTGCAGCTCGGGCCGTTTCGCACGAAGGATGTCCGTGCCGAGACTGCGGTGCTCGCCGAACCATCGCCCATAACCACCCCCGTAGAACCCGTGGGACGTGATCAGGCCCAGATTCGCCAGTGCCTCGACATCATCGGCGATTGCATCGGCATAACCCCACGCGCTGAAGCGGTACCAGTTCGTGCATTCGCCCGGGGTGATGCGGACATCCTGCAAGCCCGCCTCGTCGAGCATCGGCCGCATGAACTTGATGAAATCGACCACCTGCTCCGGCGGCCAGAACAGGTTATAGTCGTGCCCGGTGCCGATGTTGCCTCTCCGCCCGTCGGCAGGCCAGCGCATCCAGTCCTCGCCCTCGTTGTGCAGCGACAGGTACTTGACCGGAAGCCCTTCGACCTTGCGAAGGTAGTGCACCCAGTCGATCATGTATTCCGCCAGATCGTGCTTGCGAGCCGGGTCGAGGTCGCGACCGCGCAGGAACTTCTGCTTCGTCGCCCACGCCGGCGGCCCATACAACGTCGTGATAATCGTCAGGTCGTCACCCCGGCTGCGAGTGCGCTTGAGCCCTTCGCGAACGAAGTACCGCATCCACCGCGTTGTCGTCTCGTGGTCGAACTCTCCGCCGGGCTGAGCCTGATGGAATGGATCGAGGAACATCTTGACAATGCCCGGCTTGAGGCCGTCGTCGCCGAAGACCATCTCGACAACCTGCTGCCGCTTGTCGTCGCTGAGCAGGCTGAAGCCCCCGTACTCCTGCGGGTCCTTCGCATAATCGACGGACTGGGCCACCTCGACGTAGTTGACGCCGAACCCGTCCCACTGCCGCACGTGCTTGGAGAAATCCACCTCCGCCCGCACCGCTGTGAAATCCGCCGCCTGCCCGAACGCCCCACCCACACAGACACAGAGCCAGACAACGCATACCCCCATAAGACCACCCAACCTCTTCATGTTCTCAGCGCCCTTTCCGTTGACAACGTCACTGCCCCGGCCCGACTACCTTGATCGCACCGGCCTCAAGCAAAGGCTCCAGCATATTGGCGGCCCCGCCATGCTCGACAATCCGGCCGTCGACGACCTTGTCGATGTTGACGACGGTGATCCCGACGGCCTTGCCCGTCGGCTTCGTGCCAAGCCACCCGCCGCGATGTATACCGCGCGCGGTAGCTCGCGTCACCACCCAGTCGCCCTCGGCGATCTGCTGCTCGACGGTCAGATGCAGATCTTCATACGTCCGGCGACCGCCTAAAATGTGCTCCTTCGCCCCTTCGAGCCCCAAGGGGTATCGCTCATTATTATACACCTCCGTATAGTCCGGCGCGATAAATTCGGCCAAACGCTCGACGTCGCCCGTATTCACGACCTCTTCGATATAACGCCGAATGAGTTGTTTGTTCTTCTCCGTCGACATGCTCACACTACCCCGGCCTTGAATCCGCAAAGCTGGCAGAAATCCCTCATCTCGTGTTCGTAATCACCATAAAAGAAAATCTGGTGGAAGCCCGGGAAGGTCAGGACCTCCTGGTCGCCGTCGAACTTGACTTTCACGGAAACGACGCAGCCGCCGCTCGGCGGGACCTCCTTGTTCTCGACCACCGTCCCGGCCGAAACGAGCACGGTCGAAGGTTCCGTGGCGCTGCCGGGCAGCAGATCGATGCTGGTGACACGCTGCCCCTTGCGCCAGATCGTTCTTGGGACGGCGTCGCGGTTGCCGTGATGATGCTTGATATCGAACGGCTCCGGCGGCTCCTGGTAGCCGTTCAGCCGCGTGGGGCACGAGCAGTGGGCCCCGATGATCGTGTCGTCGGCCGTGTCGGCAACCGGGTCCTGCTGGAAGCCCGGCCGGTCGAACAGGTAATGCGTCATCACGAGCGAAGCCGCCGCCCCGATGTCGGCCTCGCAGGCGGCCGGGATGCCGTCGTCGTTCATCCGCGACCACGCGATGCACGGCAGGCTCACGTCGATCTTGCCAAGCGCCCCGAGGCAGTCCATCGTGATCGCGTCGCCGCCCTCGCGTTCGAGGATGCGGCCTGCGACGTAGTAGCTCTTGAGCCCGTTGATGACATCCTGCCGGGTGGCGTCGATTCGGCGCCGGGCGCGGCGCATGTATTCATCCGCCATGTTCACGATGTCATCACTATCCGGCGTCTTGCGGTACTCTTCGATGAAGGTCGAAGCGGGAATGTGCCGCAGCATGATGCCGGTATCCGCCAGCGTCCCGTCGTACCGCTTGTCCCCGCGAATCACAACGCAGCGGGTTCGTCGCATCTTGGCCGCCGCACAGAGCATCTTCATGCCGTAGGCCGCCTGGCGGAAATCGTCCGTCGAGTAGATCACGCATCCGGGCGTATCGGCCAGATTGATCGTGTTCGTAGTGAAGGAGGACCCCAACGGTGAGTAGATGATCGAAGGGATCTCGCTCTGAGCGACCTTCGCCGCCGTCGGCCAGGCGTGCTGCTGCCGATCGAGCAGGACGAGGAACAAGCCGTCCACTTTCGCCGCCTCCGCCTGCGCGACCCAGGCCTGTCCTTCCGCTAGGCTGTAGATGGGCTTGTCGCGCAACGTGAACTCGGCCCCGAGTTGTGCGGCCGTCTCGGTCATCTTGTCGGTATACATGCGACGGGCCGCTTCGCCATCATACACGGCCCCCGGCCATAACATGCCGTACTCCTCTTCCCGCCGCACGAACGCCGCCCACAGAGTCGGCCGGTACTTCGTAGCGGGCCCGCACTGTCGGGTCGATCGGACGGAGTCGGGCTGCCCCGCCCGCGATAAGCCGGCGGCAAGGAATGGATAGCCGGCCAGGGCTGCCGTGGACCCTTTCAGGAAAGCGCGCCGGCTGACGCAGTTACGAGCGTGACAATGCAGGGGACATCTTCCGCCGCTCATAAAACGACCTCCCATAGAGAGACAGTGTGAAAGCACAGGCTTAGGCCGGGCTTGAGCCCGCCGATACGGCCGCCATGCAAAGTAGCGGACGTATCTTAGGATGCGAAGCAGCGAGATTCAAGGATTTCTCAAATCGGCGGGGCGCCCAACCTCACTATCGGTCGGCTGCTCTCAAGGCGGACGTGATGTTGAGGGGATAGGGCTCGCATCGGCGAGATCGCCCTGAATAGGATGACCGACGGTCGGCTTCGAGGGTTACGCACGATTCCAGCGAGGGCAATGCATTAGTTGTCACCCTGGACAACGGGCCAGAAGACCCAGTCGCCGTGCTCGTCGACGCCCGGGCGGCCGCCATCGTCGGTGAAATTCTCCCCCCAGCCGTACAGCAGGAAGTCCTCGCCCGTTCGCCGGTACGTCAATGGTCCGCTGCTCCATGGATCCAGCGGCGGCTGTTCGAGGTAGCCGGCCGCGACGAGTTCATTGAGACTCTCCGGATACCGCCCCTGCTCCGCCTCGTACCTCAGCAGCGCGACGATCGCCAGCGCCGCGTCAAACCGGACCTTCGTCATGTAGGAAAGCTCGTGAACTCGCCCGAGCGCCGGCACCATGATCTCCAGGAGAAGATTGCCCTGGACCATCCTCTCTATCTCGTCGTTGATGTCGATCGCCTCGTCTCGGAGCTGACTCGGCGTCCTACGCATCCACTCGGCCCAGATGTCATAGGCACGATCGATCGTCGCTCGTGTCTCGTCCTTGTCGGGATGCACGAACAGGACCCTCGCAACCGTCCCCCAATGTCGGGGCGTGGCCATAAGATCGAACATGACTTCGCCCTGCCCGTCGCCCGTGCTGCCGAGCGACGCCAAGCGAGGAGGATACAGATGCTCCCCACCAAACCGGCCTGCGGTGAAACACCGTTGGATCTCGTCGTAGATCCCGAGCTTCTCGCCTTCCACCCTCACGGTAAAATCCTCATCGACAAAGAGTCCCTTGAGTTCTTCCTGGAGTTGGGCCAACCGAGCCGGCTCCAGGCCGCGTCCGCTGAGGACGTCGAGCAGCGCATCGGAGGCGGTGTTCTGGGCCGCCATCCCAACAATCTGCTCGATTATTGTCTTGTTGCCTGCGCGGAGATGTCGGCCGTGCCGATAGCACACCTGGATCGTGGCCAACGCGTCTTCGTTCTGCCCCTCATCGGCAAGAAGTCTCGCCCGGTGGCCCAAGACGCGAACCAGATCTCTGTAACTCCCGACGTGGGGCAGAAAGACGCCGAGCATCCCCTCCTCGCTCTCGTAGGTGCGCCAATAGTGTGGCCTCTGCGCGCCCTCGGCGACCAGGTCGAGCATCTCCCGCTTCTCGGCGAACCACGCTGCCAAACGTTGTTTCTGCTCGGCGCTGAGGTCGGCGTATTCGCTCTTGAGCACCTCAGCGATATCAGCAGGCGGCCCATCGAGCATATCAGCGGCACAAATGTAAAGAGGGGCCGCGTTGAGACTCTCGTCGGCGGGAGGACGAACGAGGCGGTTGAACTGGGCGACGTAGTCCGTCGTGACGACCGGCCGGCCGGCTAAGAACCAGACCACGTACACAATGAAGCATACTACCAGCAAACCGGCGATCTGCCCCGCCCTCATCACAACCGTCTGCCAGGGCGGACGACAGCGCTTCTTGGCCCGGCGCAACAAAGTCGCCAACAGCTTGATGTCACCGAAACCGGCAATCACCTCCTCGGCCTTCTTCTGTCTTTCCTGCTCCGATTTGCACTCACGCAGCTCCTCGGCGAAATGCGACTGCAGTTCCGCTCTGACCTCCTCACGGGCTCGACGCCGATACCGCATGTGCCGGATCAGTTCCGAAAGAAACTCGGCCACGCAACCGGGCAGGTCGTCATGTCGCTCTCGGTCTTCCTCTTGGCGCTTCATGATGGAATCTCCGCAAGATCGCTCATAGGGCAACGTCTCCGAACGTCTTCGTCCGGGACGCACAGCCAGGGCTAGATGCCGCCTACGCCGCCGTCCACTCGAAGACCAGACGCAGCCCTTCGGACAATTCCCGGAGCTGCTGCTTCTGACCGGTAAGCTGTTCCTTGCCCTTGCCCGTGATGGAGTAGTACCGCCTCTTGCGACCGGAATCGCTCGTCTCCCACTTAGCCTTGACGAGTTTCTTGGCCTCCAGGTTGTAGAGCAGCGGGTACAGTGTCCCCTTGCCCAGCGTCAGGACGCTGCCGCTGCGCTGCTCGATCGCCTGGCTCAACTCGTAGCCGTACATCGGGCCGCGAGATAAGATCTCCAGAACCACGACCGGGGCAACACCCTTGAGCAACTGACTCTCGAATTTCATAACAACCTCCTGATTTCACAGAGCCGCACATGGTATGTTTCACTTATTATGCTATACATACTATGTGATGTCAACCAGAAAATCGCAGGTTCGGAGCATTTTTTTTTCGTCGGGGGCTGCCCGTCCGTCAGTGCCCGCCGCCGTGCATCATCTCGATGGCGTGCGGCAGGATCGGCAAAATCACCTCCAGGCACTCGCGAACGGCACGCGGACTGCCGGGCAGATTGACGATCAGTGTGTCGCTGAGAATCCCCGCCGTGGCCCGGGAGAGCGCGGCGTTAGGTGTCCGGCGGAAACCTTCCGCCCTCATCAATTCGCCGAACCCGGGAACCATCCTCTCGCAGATTGCCGCCGTGGCCTCGGGGGTGACGTCCCGCGGCCCCAGGCCCGTCCCCCCGGTCGTGAGCACGAGATCGGCGTCGCGGCGTTCGGCCATCTCGACAAGCCGCGCGGCGATCGTATCCCGGTCGTCCGGCGCGATCCTTCGCTCGCAAACCTCAAACGTATCGACAGGGAGCATCTCTTCGATGGTCCGGCCGCTGACGTCCTCGCGCTCGCCTCGCGCACAACGGTCACTGACGGTCAGTACGAAGACCTTAATCATCGAGTACCTCCACGGTGTCTCCCACCCGGATAAGGCCGGCAAGGACCACCCGCCCGAACAGACCTTCCCGCGGCATGATACAATCGCCCAACCGTGCAAAAATCGCACATCGCCCGTGGCATTGTTTTCCCTGCTGTGTCACCTCGAGCTCGACGGCGTCGCCGATCCGCAGCCTGTCACCGACCTTCAGCGTCCCCAAGTCCACGTCGCGAGTCGTGATGTTCTCGGCGAAATCACCCGGCGATACCGGCGCCCCTTGCTCTTTCAGCTTGTCGATCGATTCGGCAGTCAACAGACTGATCTGCCTCGGACCGGCGCCGGCGTGCGCGTCGCCGACGATGCCGAAATCGGCCTTCAATTCGGCCTCGGGCACGTTGACCTTGGGCGTGCCCTTTCGATGTGAAATCGATATGGCCTCAATCCGGCCTCTTGTAGTCGCCACGGCGCCCCCCCGTCTTTTCCAGCAATCGGATTCTCTCAATAGTCATGCCCCGGCCGGTGTACTTGAGCATATCGTAGATCGTCAGGCACGCCGCCGCCACGCCGCAAAGCGACTCCATCTCGACGCCCGTCTTGCCCGACGATTTGACCGCCACTGTTACACTGACGGATCTTTGTGACTCGTCCAGCGCAAAATCCACGTCGATGCCTTCGACAAGGATCGGATGGCACATGGGGATCATAGCCGGCGTCGATTTCACGGCCTGAAGCGCCGCCACCTTTGCCGTCGCGAGGACGTCGCCCTTGGGGCACACACCCCGCTTAAGGGCATCGAACGCCTCGGGCCCCAGCAGCACCGAGCCGCCGGCCCTTGCCGTCCGCACGGTGATCTCCTTGTCGCCAACATCCGCCATCCCTCGGGATTTCTCCATCAATCTCAGCCTCCGATCTGCTGCATCAGGAAATCGTCGGCCGTCGCGGTCAGCTTCGTGTACCGGCTCTTCTCCTGAAGGACAGTTCCGATCAGAGTCAGTATGGCCTCGTCGGGGGCGCCGCTTCGGAGCAGGCGTTTCACGTCGTAATGCCGCCCGGCGTGCAGGCACGGCATCAGCCGACCGTCGCTGGTCAGGCGCAGTCGCGTGCAGCGATGACAGAACATAGAGGACCGGCCGCTGATGAAGCCGACGGCCCCGGCCGCACCGGCAATCTTGAAGTAGGTTGCCGGGCCCCCCGTGTCGGGCACGACGAGGTCCGACAGAGGTCCGAATCGCGACTCGATGATGCCGCGAACCTCCCGGTTCGGCACGAAACAACTGGCCGGGCCGGTGAGCCGGGTCGTCGGGCAATACTCGATGAACCGGACCGCCACCGGCAGGTCAATACTCATCGCGGCAAGCGCCGGGACCTGCGCCAGATTCATATCGGCCACCACAACGCAGTTGATCCGCACGGGGTCCAGGCCGACTTGTATGGCTTTGTGGATGCCCTCCAGCACCTGCGCCAGCCGATCCGCGCCGGCCATCTGCTTGTAGCATTCGGGCTCGGCCGCGTCCAGACTGACGTTGACCCGCTTCAAACCGGCGGCTTTCAGTCCCGCCGCGACCGGCGCGAGGAGCACGCCATTGGTCGTCAGCGATAAATCCTCGATGCCCGGGATGGCGGCGAGCGCTCGCACGATGTCGAGAAGATCCTCGCGCACGAGCGGTTCTCCTCCTGTCAGACGGACCCTGCGGATATGGCACGCCGCACAGAGTTCAACCACGCGATGGATCTCATCGCGGCTCAGCGCCTCGCTTCTGCCAAGCCGATTGCCGCCGCCTGGATTGCAGTAAACGCATCGCAGGTTGCACTCATCGGTGACCGATACTCTCAAATAGTCGGTGCTCATCTCAGTATAATCCCGGAATCCGGCTCCACCTAAAGCAGCCTGACGCGGACCGGCGCCCCTTTCTCAATTCTCGTCACTCCAATATCCATCGCGATCAGTCCGTGCGCCTCGCAGAGGGCCAGGATATGGCCCGAGCCGTGATACTCCAGAGGCGCCGCCATCGTCGCGCTCGTCAGCTTCACGGGGACCCAGCTCTGCCGTTCCATATCCCTACGCGACACCGCTTCGGCCAATCGCACCTCGACCTCGACGGGCGAGTAGTCATGCCCCATGAGTTTATACAGGAATGGCTTCGCGAGAAGCTTGAATACGACGAACGTCGATACGGGATTGCCGGGCAATCCGAAGCAGTATCCGCTGCGGGACAGGCCAAAGATCGTAGGCTTGCCCGGCTTGACCGCGATTTTCTCGAAAAGCAATCGTACGTCGTTCTGCCGAAGGGCGGCCGGCACGAGGTCGAAGTCGCCGACCGATACGCCACCCGAGATCAGCACCACGTCATTCTCGGCGATGGCCACCTTCAACAGCCGGTCGATCTCGTCGGCAACGTCTTTGACCATGCCGTAATCGCGTGCCTCGATACCCATGGCCGCCAGTTGAGCTATGAGCTGCGAACTGTTACTGTTCCTGATCTGGGCGGGCCCCGGGCGGACGGCCGGGCCGACCAGCTCATCCCCTCCCGCGAGGATGCCTACCCTCGGTCGCCTGGCCACGAGCGGCCGTACATGGCCGACCGAAGCGAGAACCGCGATGTGCTGTGGACCGATGCGACTGCCCCTCGACAGGACGACCTGTCCGTTGCGGATGTCCTGCGCCTTGCGAAAGATGTTGTCGGGAGTCTGCTCGCCTGTGAAGCGAATCGCGTGGTCGCCGACGGTCTCGGTCTGCTCGATCATGATGGTGCAGTCGGCCCCCTGCGGCATGGCGGCCCCCGTCATGATCTTGGCGCACTGGTCGGGTCCGATCTGCTTGCGTGGTCGAACGCCGGCAGGGATGGTCTCAACCACCGTAAGCGTGTGAGCAAGGTCGGCCCGGCGGCAGGCATAACCGTCCACCGTCGCCTTGTCGAACGGCGGGATGTCCATGTCGGCCGCGACGTCTTCCGCCAGGACACGGTTCAGCGCATCGGCCAGCTCGACGCGTTCGCTCTCGAGCGCCCGGGCCGAATCAAGGACGATCTGCAATGCCTCTATCAACGGAATCATTCTTCCTCACGCGCACGCCCCGCGGCGACAATCCGAGGGCAGGTCCCGAAATGCGAAACGTATTCTTCCGGCGTGTCGATCCGGCTCAGCACGGCCGGCTCGGGGGCCTCCACTTCCAGCACCTTATCTTCGTTCGAATACAAGACGTGTCGGGCCCCTTCGCCAACGGGGGCATTCGTGAGTTGCTCAAACATCGATCGCGCAAATAGCGACGGATGCCCGCGTCGCGTCTGGAAGACCGGAACCACGATCGGGCTCTTCGTCTCTCGAAACGCGCCGACAATCCGATTAACGACGTCAACCGTTACGAGCGGGTGATCCGCCAAGAACATCACAATCGCCTCGGCCTCAGACGGCACGCTCTTCAATCCGACGATGAGCGAGGACAATTGCCCCTGGCGATAATCCTCATTGATGACGACATCCGCCTGCGACAGGTCGACGGATTCGCGGATCATCTGCGAGTGCGCGCCGAGGACCACCGTGGCCCGGTCCACGACCGATTGACAAACGACGGAGAGAATCTGCTCCAGGAACGTCGTATCGCCATACCGCAGAAGCGGTTTCGGCATTCCCATTCTTCTGGATTCGCCCGCGGCTAATATCATGGCGTTGATCATGGATGCCCCCCACGCCGGGATAGCGTCATATGGCCGACCGGCGGCTCATCGCCCAACCGTCTCACTTTCACAAGCTCGCACACGATACTCAGCGCGATCTCCTCCGGTGTCAGCGCGCCGATGGAGATCCCGATGGGCGAGTAAACCCGGCCGAGCAGGTCCTTTGAAACGCCCTTATCCGCGAGCTTTTCCAGGAGCAGCAGCGTCTTTCGCTTGCTGCCGATCATTCCGATATACCGCGCCTTCGTTCGGACGGCCTGCTCCAGAACGATCTCATCACACTTGTGCCCCCGCGTGACGATCACGAGATAGGAGTCCTCATCGATCCGGACTCTATCGAAGACCCTCGCGAAGTCTTTCACGATGATCTGATCCGCATCGCCAAAACGCTGCCGGTTGGCGTACTCCGACCGGTCATCGCAGACCGTCACGCGAAGATGCACCGATTTCGCCAATCGAGCGATATGGTAGGACAGGTGGCCCGCGCCAAAGAGAATGACCTCCGGCCTCACGGCCAGACTTTCGACGAACACGTCCATCGCACGGCCGGATACTTTCCTCCCAACCTCGCCCGAGCAGGCCGCCTCCCGGACGGCCGCGGCAATCTCCGGGGCAACCTCCGCCCCGCCGGCTTCCATCTGCTCCGCACCCTGCAGATGGAACTTCCTCGGCACACCGTCCGGCGAGAGAATCGAGACGAGCACGCCGCCCCGACCGTCGGCCACTGCCGTCGAAAGCTCCCGGAACAAGGGCAGCGCCGTTCCGTCGAATGTCTCGATCAGAAACTCCACCGTGCCCCCGCAAATCCCCTTCTCATCGTCGGGTGTTTCGCCCAATTCGAAGGGAAACACACAGCTCCGCGGCCGGGAGAGCATGCGCCGGGCCTCATCGATCATCCTGGCTTCAAGCAGACCTCCTCCGACCGTTCCCACCGTTCCGTCGTTGCCGCCCAGGACGAGCATCTTATAGCCCACCTTGCCGGGCGTGGAGCCGGCTGCGGCAATTACGGTAACCAAGCCGACCGGTTGCTCCCGTTCGAGTGTCGAAGCCGCTTTGTGAAAGACTGCAAGGTTGTCCATGGATCCTGATAATTCCAGCCGGATTTTCCTACACGACACCTCTGGGGAGATTGTATACTCGAAGTCCCTGGCGCGAAACCACGTTTTTGTGGCGTTTGCCCGGAGCAACATCTTTCGCTGCGTACAGACAAAGGGATCCTGGTCAAGAGGGAGTCTGACATGGCAGAGACAATCGCTTTCACACTCAACGGCGAGTCGGTCAGCGTGACCACCGATGGTCAGCGTCCGCTCCTGTGGGTCCTGCGGACCGATTTCGGCCTCACGGGGACCAAGTTCGGTTGCGGCCAGTCCCATTGCGGCGCCTGCACGGTGCTGGTGGACAACAAAGCCGTCCGCTCGTGCGCCTACCCGGTGCGGAACGCCGGCGGCAGAGAGGTCCGCACGATCGAGGGGCTGTCTACGAACGGCAAGCTGCATCCACTCCAGAAAGCCTTCATCGCACACGACGCCCAGCAGTGCGGCTTCTGCACGCCGGGCATGATCCTCACCGCCTATGGCCTGCTGCGAGAGAATCCGCAGCCCACGCGGGACGAGATCATCGCGGGCATGAACGAAAACCTCTGCCGCTGCGGGGCGCACACCCGCATCATCGATGCCATCCAAGCAGCCGCCGCGGAAATGAAAGGAGGGAACGCCTGATGAAACTGGACGAACACATCACGAACCTGGACTTCACCGATATCATCAGCGATCCCACCCTTTCGCGACGCGAGTTCATCAAGGCCATCGGCGGCGGGATCATCATTTTCTTCTGGCTCGGCGACGATTCCATCCTCGAAGCGCAGCGCGGCCGGGGCTACCCGGACGACTTCAACGCCTATCTGCGGATCGGGCCGGACGGCAAGGTCACCTGCTTCACGGGTAAGATCGAGATGGGCCAGGGAGTCATCACGTCGCTCGCCCAGATGTTGGCCGATGAGGTCGATATCGCCTTGGACGCGGTTGAGATGGTGATGGGAGACACGGCGCGGTGCCCCTGGGATATGGGCACGTTCGGCTCGATGAGCACCCGCTTCTTCGGTCCCCCTCTACGAGCGGCCGGCGCCGAGGCCAGGAGAGTCCTGCTGGAACTGGCGGCCGAACATCTGCAGGTCCCCCAGGATCGACTGGTCGCCGACAACGGCGTGATCTTTGACAAGAATCAGAAACAGAAGCGCGTCACCTATGCCGATCTGGCCAAGGGCAAGGCGATCGCGAGGCACGCGTCAGACAAGCCCCCGTTGAAGACGCCGGCGGAATTCAAGATCATGGGTAAGCCGGTCCTGCGGCGTGACTCCGAGGAGAAAGTCACCGGCAAGGCGAAATACGCCGGCGACATTCGACTGCCCGGCATGCTGTACGCGAAGATCCTGAGGCCCCCTGCTCACGATGCCAAGCTCAAGCAAGTCGACACCTCCGCCGCCGAACGGATGGAGGGCGTCTCCGTGGTCCGCGATGGAGACCTGATCGCGGTGCTGCACAAGAACCCCGACCAAGCGGCGGAAGCCCTGTCGAAGATCAATTCAGAATTCGACGTGCCGCCGGCGAGTGTGGACGACGAGACGATCTTCGACCACCTGGTCCGCAGCGGGGGAAGAGAGAACACCGTCGCCGAGGACGGACAGCTCAGCGAAGGCGAAGAGCTGGCGGAAATCATTGTCGAGCAAACGTACGTTGACGGATACAAGGCGCACGCGCCCATCGAGACCCATACAGCCTTAGCCAACGTCGAGGGCGACGAAGCCACCGTCTGGATATCCACGCAGACGCCCTTCCCGACCAAAGACCGGGTCGCTGAGGCTCTCGGCTTCGGCGCGGATAACGTGCGGGTGATGACACCGTTCGTGGGAGGCGGCTTCGGCGGCAAGAGCCCGGGCCAACAGGCGGTCGAGGCGGCCCGACTCTCGAAGGCCACGGGCAAACCCGTGCAGGTGGCGTGGAGCCGGGAGGAGGAGTTTTTCTACGACAGCTTTCGCCCGGCGGCCGTGGTCAAGATCAAGTCCGGGATTACCAAGGACGGCAAGGCCGTGCTCTGGGATTACAACGTCTACTACGCCGGAAGCCGTGGCGCCGCCCACTTTTACGAC
>Ga0207752_1000129_pt1 | contig 34194 bp, 33 predicted proteins | sample Pon2CUnioCityCA_6_FD_187272 | JGI IMG/M metagenome (GOLD analysis project Ga0207752, IMG submission 187272) | Marine sediment microbial community from Union City, CA, USA - Pond 2C Sediment 2 (SPAdes) | ecosystem: Environmental > Aquatic > Marine > Intertidal zone > Salt pond sediment ... | reverse complement strand
ATTTTTTGTGTTCATTTAAGCTTGGATATTTTACTTCAGTGAGATACTGTTCTTCTCGGTCAAAGTGTTCTCTTGCCTCTTTTAGTAATGAGGTAAGTAATACGATACATTTATTGTTGTCTCCCTCTTCAATAGCAGCTTTGGTATCGACCATTATGTTCAATAATTTCTTATGATCTTCATCAATGAAATCCACACCAATTTCTAAGAACTTATGCCATTGTAGATCAGTCATTTGAATATCCTTTATATTTTTTATATAGCTTAATGCAGAAAATTCCCTATTGATTTCAATGGTTATTATTTAATCTCATAAACTATTGAAAATATAGATGGGTAAACCCTATAGAGCACTTATCTTTCTTAAAATAATTTATAATTGCAATCATGATTATTCATCTTGATATGGATGCCTTTTTCGCCTCAGTTGAAGTGCGTGAACACCCTGAACTGGTTGGCCTGCCTGTAGTGGTGGGTGGCCCCTCAAAAAGTCGTGGTGTCGTGGCCGCGGCAAATTACGAGGCGCGCAGGTTTGGTATTCATAGCGCAATGCCGATGATCCAGGCTTCGCGCTTATGTCCCGAGCTACGTATCTTGCCAGTAAACATGGAGCTTTATGTTTCTGTTTCTAAACAAATTCATGAAATTTTTAATCGTTACACTCCTGATATTGAGCCTTTATCTCTGGACGAAGCTTTCCTTGATGTTCAAGGTAGTATTAAATTATTTGGCTCAGCTGCGGAAATCGCTAAAAATATAAAAGAAGATATTAAACGTGAGTTGCAACTGGTTGTTTCTGCCGGCGTGGCGCCGAATAAGTTTGTTGCCAAAATTGCTTCTGATATTGATAAACCCGATGGATTTGTTGTAGTTGAAGAAAACGAGATGCAAGACTTTCTTGATCCTTTACCGGTTAAACGTATCTGGGGAGTCGGCAAAAAAACGGAACTGCAGTTACACAATTACGGTATCACGACGATTAAAGATTTACGCACACAGTCAGAACGTTGGTTAATTGATCGCTTTGGAAAACACGGTGATCATATTTTTCGTCTTGCCAATGGACGGGACAAACGAGAGGTAGTTTCTGATGCAAAAGCAAAATCAATCTCATCAGAAAGCACCTTTATTGAAGATATATCTGATAAGGAAACGTTAGTATCTTACCTTTCTCATTTAACTGAGCAAGTGACTGCAAGACTGCGGCAAAAAGAACGGAAAGGTAAAACAGTGAATATCAAGGTACGTTTCCATGATTTCACCACTGTGGTCCGTTCAAAAAGTTTAAATGAGGCAAGTAACCAGACTGAAAAAATCTGGCAGGCTGTGAAAACGTTATTTAATACTGTCATCCAGGAGTCAGCCCCAGGAATGCCGGCAGTTCGTTTGCTTGGCGTGGGAGTATCTGGTTTTTCAAATGAACAAGTCGTCCAGGGCGATTTATTTTCTCAAGATGAAAAATATGATGAGCTGGATGAAGTGACGGATGAAATCAACCAGCGTTTTGGTAAACTTAAAATTCATCGGGGACGAAATACTAAATAAGTATACTGAAACTTAAGAAAGCTTCTCGTTTTTATTCCAGGGCATCAAAATAAGGATACGAGCAATAAAGCATGTATCAAATAATGTCACCATAATAGTGCCAACTAATAACGCCCAGTAAAAAATTGTTGTTGGGTCGAATAATGCGATTATAGTAAAGATGGCGTAAACAAACCTGACCTGGGTTGGAAAAGCGGCAAAACCACGTTTAACTGTAAAATAGATGAACTGGATTATGCTGACAGCGATAACAAGATAGAAGCCTTCCACTCTGCCTGATAAACCCATTATCATGGCAACAAGAGTAACTAACCAGAACCACCATTCCAATGAAGTCATTTCAATTTTTAATTTCATTATGTTCCCTCCATTTATAATTTGATTGTTATTTTGGGGTATTTCAATATAAACCCTATAGAAATTACTGTCATTGACTAAAGTCAATTAATTCTTGTTTTTCTTGCGCATGAATTATCTTAACTCTATTATTTAGGCTTATGATTTCATTTAACAGGTTTTATCTTCATGCCAGATATTAAAAATACAGACAATTCCCCCAGTACTATTTTTCTCAAAGATTATCAGCCGCCTGTATTTTTAGTTAACCATGTGAATTTGTATTTTGATTTGAATGAAACTCAAACGGTTGTTACCTCTACCTTAGATATTCAATTAAATAAAGAAAATATGCATGAAGACAAGTCACTCGTGCTTGATGGTCAAAATCTTGAATTACTTTCTATTAAAGTTAATGGCAATGAATTAAGTACTTCAGACTATTCTTGCCATGATGAGTATTTAAGGATTAGCCAGGTACCAGAAACATTCGAGCTGGAAGTTCAAACTCGTATTAACCCAGAAGGTAACAAAGCCCTGGAAGGTTTATATCTTTCAAGTGGCATGTTTTGTACCCAATGTGAAGCACAGGGCTTCCGTCGTATAACCTATTTCCCTGATCGTCCTGACGTGATGTCCACCTATGAAGTCACCGTTGTTGCGGATAAGAAAAAATACCCAATACTTTTGTCAAACGGTAACCTGGTAGAGAAAGGTGATACTGATAATGGCCAGCACTTTGCAACCTGGCACGATCCGAGTTTAAAACCGAGTTACTTATTTGCCCTGGTTGCCGGTGACCTGTTTTGTAAAGAAGATACGTTTACCACTATGTCGGGTCGGGATGTTTTATTACAGGTTTTTGTTGAGCATGAAAACAGTCATAAATGTGAACATGCCTTAATGTCACTTAAGCAGGCCATGAAGTGGGATGAAGAGACCTATGGGCGTGAATACGACCTTGATATTTATATGATCGTAGCGGTTAACGATTTCAATATGGGTGCAATGGAAAACAAGGGGTTAAATATCTTTAATTCTTCCTGCGTGCTTGCCAGCCCGGATACGGCAACCGATGCAGATTACTATAATATTCAAAGCATTATTGCACATGAATATTTTCATAACTGGTCAGGGAACAGGGTAACCTGTCGTGACTGGTTTCAATTAAGTTTGAAAGAAGGGTTTACCGTATTCCGCGACCAGGAATTTTCTGCTGATTTGAATTCACGTGCCGTTAAGCGCATTGATGACGTCAATATTTTGCGCAACCACCAGTTTGCGCAAGACGCGGGACCCATGGCACATCCCGTTCGCCCGGAACACTATATTGAAATCAGTAACTTTTACACGGTAACCGTGTATAACAAGGGTGCCGAAGTCGTACGCATGATTCGTAACCTTGTTGGTGAAGAAGGTTTTCGTAAAGGCACGGACCTGTATTTTGAACGTCATGATGGGCAGGCAGTGACCACTGAAGATTTTGTCAAAGCCATTGAAGATGCGAATGATGTTGATCTTTTATTATTCCAGAACTGGTATTCGCAAGCAGGCACCCCTGAACTTGAGGTGTCAGGAAACTATAGCGAAAAAGATGAGGCGTATAAACTCGATATTATTCAAACATGCCCCGATACAAACGGGCAAAAAAATAAAAAACCGTTTCATATTCCGTTACAGATCGGCTTAATAAATGATAAGGGTATTGATATACCACTTTTTCTTGATGGTAATAAAGGCAGTTCCGGCTCAAACCAGATGACTATTGAGCTTAAAGAAAAAGTAACATCATTTATTTTTTATAACGTGGAGAGTGCTCCGGTGGTTTCATTAAACCGTGGTTTTACCTCGCCGGTAAAAATAAAGGCTCAACGTAGTAATGATGAGCTTGCTTTTTTATTTTCACATGACAGTGATGAATTTAATCGCTGGGATGCGGGGCAAACCCTGGCTATTAATACCTTGTTGCAACTGGTTGACAAGATTAAGAACAAGCTGGAACTGGTTCTTGCTGATAATGTTATCAATGCATATAAAAATACCTTAATCAATTCTGAGCTTGATCGTGCTTTAATTGCGCAGGCGATCACTTTACCTTCGGAAAGTTATTTAGCGGATCAAATGGATGTGGTTGATGTTGATGCTATTCACCAGGCCCGCACGTTTATGCGCAAGGAATTAGCAAAAGCATTAAAAGATGAATTTCGTGGTGTTCTGCAGAAAGGTCAAAGTGATGCGGCATATCAGTTCCAGGCTGATGAAATGGCGCGCAGGAACCTGAACGCGGTTTGCCTGTCATATTTGATGCTGTTACAGGATGAAGACATTATATCAATGTGTCTGAACCAGTTTGAAAGTGCGAATAATATGACCGATGTATTGTCCGCGTTATCTAGCCTGTCGCATTATGATACTGGCTTAAGACAACATGCCCTGGATCAATTTTATGACAAGTGGAAACATGATGCTCAGGTTGTAGAAAAGTGGTTTGCTATCCAGGCAGGATCAGATCTACCCGATGTACTCGAAAAAGTAAAAGTGCTGATGCAACATGAAGCTTTTAGTCTGACCAATCCAAATAAAGTCCGCTCCTTAATCGGGCGTTTTTGTGCAGGTAATATTGCCCATTTTCATGCCAGCGATGGTGCCGGTTATGAGTTCCTTGCTGAGCAGGTACTGGCGCTTGATTCTATGAATCCACAAATTGCCGCGCGCTTGGTACAAAGCATGAGTCGTTGGCGACGTTATGATGAAAAACGCCAGGGATTGATGAAAGCACAGCTTGAACGTATTTTGGCGAAGAATGATCTGTCTAAAGATGTTTATGAAATTGCCAGCCAAAGTCTTGCTGGTTAATTTGTAGTTTAAGTTAAACTACAAGCTTAAATAGCCACCTGGTTACGGCCGTTATTCTTGGCTTTGTAGAGTGCTTTATCTGCCTGCTTGATAACATCTTCGGCTTTAACCAGGTCTGGACTGCGTTCAGCCAGGCCAATACTAATAGTGATTTTTAAAGGCTGGGCCTGTTTTTGTTGACGCCAGGTCTTGCCGTTTTCTTTTTTTGCTTTCGGACGTTTTTTATTGCGTAACATAAACGGGCTGTTTTCAACGTTCTTGCAAAGTTCATCACAAAATAACCTGGCTTCCTGTAAACTTTTATTGGGAAAGAGTACGGTAAACTCTTCGCCCCCATAACGGAAAGCTTTGCCTCCACGAACGAGTCGTAACTGGCTGGCCAGTTTTTTTAGTACCTGGTCACCAATGTCATGCCCATACTTATCATTAAATTTTTTAAAGTGATCAACATCGACCATGGCAATACTATAGGTTTTCCCCAGTGTTGATATCATTTGTGATAACGCACGCCGGGACGGCAGGTTAGTTAATTCATCAAGGTAAGCCAGTGAATAAGCATTAATGGTAATGCTTATTAACATCAGCAAACCGGCGATAAGAATAAAGATGGTGGCCAGTTGCGGCTGCTGTGAAAAATGAACTGCGGTAGTGATTGCAATAAACGATGAAAATATCCCGGCAACTAAAATAGATGATGTCTGGATTAAGCGTACAAGTAATAGTGTTCCGGTAAGAAACAGGGCCAGCCATATTGGTTGAGAGATCTGGCTCAGCTTAAACACACCATAGTTAAACTGTGAATAAGTAATGACTTCTTTTACCTGGGGGTATGGATGTTCAAGCAGCCATGTAATGCCGTACAGTTGTAAAGCCAGGATAACAAAACGCCTGATGCCGTACTGATTTAATATTCCCCGTTCCCTGGAAATAAAGTTATAGAGATAATTTACCGGTATAAGCGCGACCAGCAGTAAGTACGCAACTTGGCGGTCAACTTTTAGTTCGGAGTCCCAAATGTAATTATCGAGTGCAATATAAATAATACTAAGCAGTAAAAATAAATTAAATTCCCGGCTGTGGTGAAATATCCAGCTGAGAATCATCCCGGTGATAAATACAATGAAAGGTAAGAAAGGAAAAACACTAGCCGTTATACCTGACAAGGGTTTTGATAATTGCGGAATAAAAAAATAACTTACCAACAATATAATTGCCGGCAACACAGAGACACTAATGAGTTTCCTGGTTTCGATAGCCACGACTTTTTTATTTTAATTAATGTACAATACTGGGGAGGTACATTTTTATAATTATTATTTTTAATCCTTATAGATTTTTTGCAAAATCTATCATTCTAGTCACTGACTTAAGTGCTTGCTGGCGTACAGTTTCATCAATAAATATTTCATTGCGACCATGTTCTAGCGAGTCAGCAAGGTTTTGTAAGCCATTCATTGCCATCCAGCTGCAATGCGCACAGCTCATGCAGGTTGCACCTGCGCCACCAGTCGGCGCTTCGATAAATTTCTTACCGCTGGCTGCCTGTTTCATTTTATAAAAAATACCGTTGTCAGTGGCAACGATAAATTTATCATTATCCATTTTTGTTGCGGCGTTAATCAGCTGCGTAGTGGAACCGACCACATCGGCCTGTTCAATAATATTTTCAGGTGATTCAGGATGTACTAAAACTGCCGCTGAGGGGTGCTTTTGACGCAGCTTGTTGAGCGCATTGGCTTTGAATTCGTCATGCACGATACATGAACCTTGCCATAACAACATATCGGCACCGGTTTCTTTTTGAATGTAACTACCTAAAAAACGATCCGGCCCCCATAAAATCTTTTCACCTTTTTCAGCAAGGTGCTTGATTACCTTGGTCGCGATGCTTGAGGTCACCACCCAGTCTGCACGTGCTTTAACTTCGGCGCTGGTATTTGCGTAGACCACCACGGTGCGATCCGGGTTGGCATCACAAAATGCATTAAACTTATCAATAGGACAACTTAAATCCAGCGAGCATTCGGCTTCCAGGGTGGGCATTAAAATACGTTTTTCAGGTGTCAGGATTTTTGCTGTTTCTCCCATAAAACGGACGCCAGCCACCATCAAGGTTGAAGCGGGGTGTTCTTTACCGAAACGTGCCATATCGAGCGAATCTGAGACGAATCCACCTGTTTCTTCGGCTAACTGCTGTAAATCTGCATCGGTATAATAGTGCGCCACCAACACAGCGTCTTTTTCTACTAATAAATCTTTGATTTTATTAATTAATTCCTGGCGCTGATGTTCTGAGACAGGTTCAGCGACCTGCGCATCACGCCCTAATAGACGGATCTGGCTATCATCAATAAAGGGGGCTTTTACTGTGGCTGTATTCATAGTTTTAACAAAAATTTCAGGTTAATGTCGTAATCTTGTCTAAAATTAGCTAACGAGCACCGTATTATCGGTGATCTATCATGCTATTAGTATGCACCAAATTGGATAAAACAAGTAATTTACCTATATTCATTTTGAGTATTTAGTCATATTATTCAAGTAATTTAAAAAGAAAGTGTTGTAACTATATGAAATTATAGTAATATCTTAATTACGCAATATCATCATGGAGTGTTTTGCAGTACTTATTTTAATATGAATACGAATAAGAAAATCATAGATAAAATCTGTAAATGTTTGCGCTTATCAGAATCTGGTAACCCAAATGAAGCGGCTTTAGCACTGCGTCAGGCTAGGCGCCTAATGGAAATACATGGTATTACGGATAGCCAAATTATGGCTGCTGATATTTCTGAAAGTGCGACCCAGGCAGGGCAGCGCTACAATCCTCCTTTTTGGGCGTTGGCACTGGCAAAGCTGGTCGCGGATGCCTTTCAATGTCGAAACCTTATTTCCCGAAAATATGGCCGGGCCCCGGAATTCCGCTTTATTGGGCTTGGTTTCAAGGCTGAAGTGGCGACATATTCCTATACTGTTCTATATCGTTACCTGCTGCGCGCAATTCAAGAGTTTGAACTGAGCGTTAAGCAGGGCGATTCCCAGACTCATTCCAAGCAAGACTCGAGGGAAGAGGCTGAGAAACAGCGTCGCACAGAGATTTTTGCCCAGGCCTGGTTATTCCGGGTCGGACGAACGGTTTCTGAATTTGTAGGTGATAAGGCTGAAAAAGCGCGTATTGATGACTATATTCAGGAAAAGTATGGTGAAACCAGTGAGCTCAGTAGCGAAGCGACGACTACTCAAGAAGCCGATTATGGTGATATTATTAGCGGTATGCAGGCTGCAAATGAAGTTGAATTGTATCGTTCAGTTAGTCATTTTTTTCAGCCACAATTATTACAACAAAAGCATGCCTCGTAAACGTAGAGTTTAAAGTTTTAGGAATACAATCTAACCTTGCGTTAGATTTTTATTCTGGAAAGGGAAAAATGTCAGAATATGTCTGCAGTTATCTGTTATCGCAATAAAGGCGTCAATAAAAAAGTACCGTGCAAAACGGTATTAACTCTTGGCCGTGATAAAAACAGCGATATCGTTATTATTGATTTACTTGCTTCCCGAAACCACGCCATGATTCGTCGCCTTGGGCATAGTGATTATTATTTAATTGATAGTGGCAGCTCCAATGGAAGTTTCGTTAATTCACACCGTGTTGCGATTCCGCGTCTTTTAAAATCTGGTGATCGTATCCAGATTGGCGGCAGTGAACTTGTCTTTGAGCAGGAGCATAAAGAAGAAGATGTCATGGACACGATATCCATGGAAGAAACCATAATTTCTGACAGCCCGGTGATAAGACAAATCACGGTACTGGTAGCTGATATTCGTGGCTTCACCTCGCTTTCAGAAAGTGTCAATATCCGCACATTAACCCGGATGATGACCAAGTGGTTCCACAGCGTAACAGATGTGATTACCAGTCATGGTGGTATTGTTGATAAGTTTATTGGTGACTGCGTTTTTGCGCGCTGGGAATTTGATGCCAATGAAGCAAATTCAGTCATCAAGGCATTGCAGGCAGCTATTGAAATAAACGCGGTTACTGAAGAACTGAATATCAATTCCCCCGAAATTTCAGAAAAATTGCGTATTGGCGTTGGTATTAATACCGGGGTTGCATCAATGGGAATTGGCCAGGATGCCACCGCGCTCGGTGATGCGGTGAATATTGCATTCAGGCTTGAAAGTGCTACCAAAGTACTGGGTACGGATATTGTGATGAGTGAATCATCATATGGTTCGTTACCCGATGAGTGTCTTGCGGGAGAAAAACAAAAAATCAGGGTTAAGGGTAAACGAGATGTTTTACGCATCTGTAGTTTACATTTTGATGAGGTGAAAAAAATGTTGGATAGCTATAACGCACAGTTATCTCAAAACGAAGGATAAGCTTAAGGAATTAGTAAACGTATTTCACTCATCAGGTTTTCCATCTCTGTTTTAATACTGTTTATTGTTTGTACAGCCTTGTTAGCTAACTCCAGATCTTCTGTTGCCTGGGTTTCATTTTTAGGGCTATCTTCGTTATGCGATTCGTTTTCCAGGACTGTTCTACCTTTTTCGGCGATAGCAACTTTTTCATCTTCAATAAACTGGGCCAGGTAAACGTAGGCCTGGGTCAGGCCATCCTGTACTTGGGAGTCATTTTTATCAACGGCTAAAATGAGTGTTTGAATAGCGATTTTTATTTGTTCTTTTGAATAAGGCAAACTGGAAACAGCGATACCATAAATAGAGGGTTCAATAGTTGATAATAACTTGCCGTATTCACCGACGATATGCTCTGCTTCTTCTATGGTCTGTTCTGATGTCATTATTTTTTATTGTGTATTTTGTGAGAACATATTATTTGATAAACTAATTATGGCAGTGTTTTTGTTTATTATCACTATCTTATCAGGAATGAGTCAGCATAATGTCAGAACAATTTATTGGTTTAAAAGAATTTACAATTAATAACCCGGACCTGGTGACATGGTTTGTTGTGGCTCTATTCGTATTGATGGGACTGTTGTTACAAAAAGCATGGGTTAAAGAATACCTCAGTGAATGGAAGTTAAAACGTTTATTAAGAAGTATCGGGGTCGATTCGTTACATAATGTAACAATTCAGGATGAAATGGACGGCAAGATCTTTATTGAAAATTTAATCCTGATGCCTGACAAGATTTTAATCTTAGGTGTGAAAAAGTATAAAGGTTTAATTTTTGCTGCTGATAATATTGATTTGTGGACACAAGTCATCGGCAATAAAAGTTATAAATTTGAAAATCCGTTAAGACAACTTGAAAGTGATGTATTAGCGCTTAACTCAAAGATTGAAAATAGCAAGGTTGAAGAAAAAGTATTATTTATTCATGGTGCGGAATTTCCCAAGGGAAAACCAGTTAATGTTATTGAGATAGCTGATGTGATTGCTTGGCGCGATGCTTCTCGTCAGGCTGAGGTTCCTGCGGCATTACAAGCTGACTGGAAAAAATTATCAGAACTCGTACTTATTGATGACCGTGATAAAGCGCTTTTTGTCGGAGATGATAATACTACGGGATTTAATTTATTTAACCTGGTAAGTGTTGTGATGCTCACAACACTTTGGTTGATTTGGCGTTTAGTGTAAAAAGGCTTGCTGAGTATTTTTTAGACTTCTTATTTTTTATTCTTTTTAGGGTTTTCAGCATCGGATAATACTTCCTGCCAGTTCTGCATTATATCATCCATTTTATTACCCACTTTTTTCTTGATATTTACCTTTGTATCCGCACGAAGAACTTTTTTACGAATAGTCTTGGTTTCTACAATAGCCGTAGCAGGTTTAGCAGTATCATTGCCACTGTTAAACAGGGCTGCAATTGATTGTACTTTCAATGTGTTCGTTGCATGTAAGGTGAAAACAGCACCTGCAAGTATCAGGATAAATGAAGCCGCGATTGCCAAGGTGTTTGATTTCGTACCTTGCTTTCTTCTCATGTAAGCTTGCTTATCAAACTGGGATACCGCCGCGGTGCTTGCTGAAGATGAAGCAGTTGAGGGCGCCGGAGATTCATCCTGGTTTAAGAACGGGTTGTTTTTATAGGTTGGCCCTTGATCTTGTTTAGGATAAATAACAACAGATTTTTTTGCTTCTTCCTCTGCAGGTTTAGTCGAAATCCGGGTTAATGATGATTCAGCCTGGGTTCTGTGTGAAACAGCAGGTTGCTTTTCAACCATGGGCGCAGTTGCTTTTGCGGCACTATCAGGCTCCTTAAAGATAAAGAGATCATCTTCGCTTTCTAAAATTGTCTTATCTTTATTTTTATGTACTTTAGCCTGTTCGTTGTTTTCTTGTGATTGAGCAAGTTTTGCTTTAATGGCTTTTGCTTTGCGTTCTGCATCAATATCACTGATTGGTTCAACCGGTGACATACCCGGGATACTGACAGACTTGTAGTCAACCAGTTCTTCATTAGGTTTTGTATTAAGAAGTCGTTCTGATTCAGATACGACTTCGACAACTGTTTCTTCCTGGATAACTTTGACATCTTGCTCGGCTGGAGCCGCTTTTTTCGACTGTTCTTTTAAGTCACTAATAACACGGTTAGCTTCTGCTTCAATTTGCTTACGTGTTTGCTCGAGTTCGTTATGTAAGCGTTCAGCATCCTGCTTGGCTTTTTGACGGATAGCATCAGCTTCTGCCATCGCTTCCTTAGTTTTAGATTCGGCAAGCTTGTCTGCCTGTTGCTGGGCTTCTGCAATAATCGCGTCTTGCTTACGTTTTTCTTCGTCTTTAGTTTGCTGTAATTTTTGCTCAAGCACAGCGCGTGTTGATTCAATTTCGGCACGTATTTGCTTGGCATCATTTAATGCTGAGCGACGAATTTCATCGGCTTCATTTTTAATTTTAAGCGCCGAGGTCTTGATGATTTTTTCTTCTTCTTTAAGGCGTGCAGCATCTTGTTCCATTTTTTGACGTGCAGCTTCAACTTCAGCTTTTAAGTACTCGGCTTCTTCCAGTGCACGTTGCTTAATACGCTCAGCTTCGAGTTCAGCCTGTTTTTTCGCCTGCTCGGCAGCGGCTGCGGATTGTTTTATCATTTCTTCCGCACGGCGCATGGCTTCATTGCTTTCTTTTTGACGCTGTTCAATCGCTTTTCTTTCAGCTTCTGCTTTCGCTAATTCCTGTGCCGCTTTTTCAGCACGTAAACGTTCTGCTTCTTCAAGTGCCTGTTGTTTTACACGAGCAGCTTCCTGTTCAGCTTGCTTACGTGTTTGTTCAGCTGCAGCAGCTGATTTTTCCAGCATTTGTTGAGCATGAAGTTTTTCGGCTTTAGATTTTTCTTCGGCTTTATGAGCGGCTGCTTTTTTACCTGCAATACGGGCACGAGAGTCTGCCAGCTCTTTTTTATGTTTAATAATATCCTGTTCAGCTTTTTCCCTGGCCGCTTTAATTTGCTGTTGTTGTGCAGCAATGTGTTCAGCTTGTTTTTTTGCTTCATCAACTTGTTTTGAAGATTCAGCTTCAGCGGGTGCCGGTTTCTTGGTTGCTTCCGCTGGCGTGTTTTTCTTAGCTGCATTCTTATTGGTATTATTCAGGCCACCTTCGAGAACGCTGCATTTTAAACCGTGCTGAATGACTAAAAATGCTGCTGCTGCGCTTTGTGAGCCATCATTACAAACTAATAAATATTCACGTTCAGCATTGAGGCTATCAAGTTTCACACGGAGCATGCTTAGTGGAATATTAACTGCACCATCAAGTGGTTTTTCTTTACTGTCTTGCTCACTCCGTACATCAATAACAACACAACCTTCATCTAATTTAGCTTGTGTTTCACTGTGAGCAAAATAAGAGATAAGTGGATGGATAAGCAGAGTTAAGAAATCTTTTTTCTTTAATCTCATTAAGCTGCCATTTTCACGCATGGTGATCGTGGCATTGCGTTTGCCATTACTGATTAAGGCTTCTTCACCAAATCCGCTACCTGTTGGCAATGTTGCCAGTAATACGCTTGCTGATCCTGCGTAGGGTTGACGGTGAACATTGACGCTACCAGATTTGATAATGTAGTAATTATCATCTGTCGCACCCTGCTTAATAACAACCTGGTCTTTTTTCACCGGGATTTCTTCCAGGTGAGTTAACAGCTTTTGAATATTTTCGGTAGGTAACTGTAAGAATGCCGGTGATTGCAGAAAAGTCAGCATCCAGTCATCACCGTTGTCATCTGAGCTGATTTCGGTGACTTCATAGGTTGCATTGATTTCAGGCTCATCACTCATCAGTAACTCGAGTAAATCTGCATCTATATATAATAGAGTCGAGGCAGTTTTAGCTTTGAGTGTTTGTTTGCGGGGTGAACCTTCGGCAATGGGTGTTGTTACGGCAGTTTTGCTTTTTATAACGTTTGTCTTTGATTCTCCCGGGGTAACAACCTCGATTTGGCCTGAGAGAAGGTAAATTTGGCGTGAATCTTTTTCACCATGACGGCAAATAATGCGATCTGCAGGGACTTCGTCAATTATGGATTTTGCAGCAAGCTCATCGAGTAAAATAGGATTTAACCGGTTCAGTGGCTCCAGTGTTTTAAGCGTTGCGCGGTCAATTTGTTTAGATGAGTTTTTCATGGGGTCACTATATTTTGTCATTATTACATCAGCATTAATTAATGGGCGGTTTCCCATTTATCGTCTAAATTGACACCTTCCGTAGTGCTGATCAAACTTTAGCCTAATCTATTATTCTGTATTGTGAATTGCCTCACAAACAGTGCGAGCTGTAGCTAAAATCTGTACATTTTGTGAGCATGATCGCTCTATAGACATATATAAAATATGGTTAATATTGTTTCGGGGGAGATCAAAATTTCCTTAAGAAATATAGACGGGTTCCATTTCTAAATCCAGTAATCTTTTCTATGCCTATGATCCCATTTCTGCTTGAGGTGAAATTAAGCCCCAAACGGGTGCTTTGTTGCTCGGATTCAGTAAATTCGGTGATTTTAGAGACTGTTCCTGAATCTCGTTGTTCACCGTTGAGGTTGTGAAATTCTGCGGCAACGAGGACTCCAACGTGATTAGTTAGCTGGTATTCAAGCTCGGTATTAAACAATGCGCTGTTCCAGGCAAATTGCGTTTCCTGGTCAGTACTGTTGCCACGGGTTTGGCTATAACGGTAGTTAAGATTCAATCTCAAAGTAAGCTTATCCGTGACAAGTGGAATAAAGCGTAACAATAAACCGGCATATTCTCCTGAAGTGTATTGCGCAGAGGGCAGCGTGTTTTCAATCTGGCTCACTTCCAGGTAACCTGCTTCAAGCCCTCCATGAAAATAATGAGTAAATGGTTCGTACCAGTTGATACCCAGCTGGTTGGTTTTTGTTTTGTAATATGCGTTAGTACTGAATTTTAAATCTGTTGTCAGGTTTTGTGCTGAAAGCGCAAATTCAAGCAATTGATTGTGGCGTAATTGATTCGCATAAATAGTGTTAGTTATAAAAGAACAAATAAATAGACTTATGATTACTAAAATTTGTTTAACTCTATTATTTTTCATGTTCTTTTAAATTATAAAGCTCTTTGAGTAAAAACTGAGTATTATTAAAAAATGATGAATAACTCTAGCGCATTATTTCCTGTAATTATACTTGTTTTGTTAAACCTGATGTCGTGTGCCAAAGAAGATGAAACTGAAAAATTAAACCAACAAATTGATGGCCTGGTTTCGGCAATTGAAAAACATAGTGAGCACCAAATTAAAGAATTTCTTTCTAAAGATTTCTCTACCTCAACTTTATCAACTAGAAAAGGTCTTAATAAAGCACAGTTTTTCCTTTTTGCTCGTTATCATTTTAAAAGAAATAAAAATGTACTTGTCACGGTCGTGGATAAAGAAGTCACTCTAAATAAAAGCCAGGCTGATGTAACAGCGAAGGTGTTGTTAATCGGTGCAACTGAATGGTTACCTGAGCGAGGGCAACTTTATAAGGTTGAATCACGCTGGAAAAAGGAAAGTGGTGATTGGGTGATGAGTCGTCTCAGGTGGGAAGTGGATGGTAAATAGAATTAAGTTAACGGATAAGATCTTCTTTTTCTCCTAAACGGTTACGTTTAGAAATAATGCTGTTATGCATGGTAAATTCACCATTTTTGCGATCTTCAAAAAAATGTTTGAGTGTTTTATTGATTGTTTTAAAAGCAAGTAAATCCCAGGGGATATCTTCTTCATTAAACAGTTGAACATCCAGGCTTTCAGGTCCCGCATGAAAATCTAAATCAAGTAATTTTGCACGGTACATCACGTAGACCTGGTTTATATGTGGCAAGCTGATCACGGAGTATAAGCTTTCAAGTTCCAGGTTTGCGTTGGCTTCTTCACGTGATTCTCTTATCGCGGCTTCTTCCAGTGATTCCTGGTTTTCCATAAAACCGGCCGGCAAGGTCCATAAGCCATAACAGGGTTCAATGGCGCGTTTACAAAGAAGAATTTGATCATTCCAGACAGGGAGGCAACCGGCGACTATCTTGGGATTTTGGTAATGAATCAGGTCACATTGCTCACAAATATGGCGGGGTAAATTATCACCTTCCGGGACTCGGTGAACAACGGGGCTTCCACATTCGCTACAGAATTTCATGAAATAGTAAGGTTATTTACTTAACCAGGCTGCCCACTCGGCATGCGTGGAGACATCGATATTATCCTGGGTAGCTTGAGCTTGCAGGAAGCTTTGTAAGTCCTGTAACAAATCACTGTCCATCAGCGCTGGTTGTTCCAGCACCTGGGAATGTAGTAAAGAATAAATGAGCTTTAATTCTGAAAGAGGGTATTCAGTAAGGGTTTTCATGATAGTGGTGGTTTACTTTTTTCCACCCTGTGGTTTGAAACCATCCGGTAACTGGCCCATATCACCTTCATCAAAAAGAAAACCCAGCATGTGTTGTTCGATTACTTGAATACTCGCAGGATCAGCAGTATTGAGCCCGTTTTCATTGATAATCGTGGTTAAGCGTTCCAGCCATTGTTTCCAGCCTTCATCAGAGATCTCGTTAAAAATGCGCTCTCCCAGCTCACCTGGGTAGGTATGAGCTTCTAAACCGGGTGCTTCTTTTTTTAAAACTTTACAAAAAACCATGCGTGACATACTGATATTCCTCTATATCTAACACGAAATATAGCGAGAGGCAGAACCTGTGTTAGAATGTATATAATAAGACTCGGGTATTAAGCCGGTTGGATATTATCCGTTTTTAGTCAAATTGATTCAAGCCTTATAGGGCAGGAGACTGAGTATGAGCACAGGTTTTAATAATACACTGATGGAGCATGAAGTACGTTTATCGGACAGTGCAGCTGCTCAAATGGCGCAAATTGTTAATGCGGCTGAAGATAATGTTGAAGGTATTCGCATCTTTGTTTCTGGTGGTGGTTGTGGTGGTATGACTTACGGCATGACCTATGCTGAAGATACACTTCCCACAGATAAAGTGCTCGAACATGAAGGCTTTAAAATGCTGGTTGATGTTGTTGCCCTGGGTTATTTGCAAGGTTGTGATATCGACTATGTTGAACAAGGATTAAATGCTTCGTTTGTTTTTAACAACGTATTCCAGGCTGTAGGTGGTTCAGGTGCCTGTGGTGGTTGTGGCGGCGGAGGCGGCGGTGGTGGTTGTGCTTAATTAGTACTTCCCCAATTCGTCCAGTTAAAAAAATTATGTATTCCCGATCTGCGCCGGCTTCCACAAAGCTACGGGATCGGGTTTTAGTTATTGCCCCTCACGGCAGTTATCGTACTGCTTCTTTTATCAATGCCGCTAACCAGCTTAATATTGATGTTCTTATCGCTTCACAGGGTGAGCATTCTATTGTTTCTGATTATGTTCAGGGGCTACACATTGATTTTCAGGATGAAGAGCAGGCAGTTGAAATAATTTTAGCCGAAGCAAAGAAACAGCCTTATCGTGGAATTATTGGCACGGATGATGTGACAACGGGCTTAGCGGCTCGTGTTGCAAAAAGATTAGCGTTACCGCATAACGATCCTGACGCCGTCAAAATTGCGCAACGAAAAGATTTGGCCAGGGAGACGTTAAAGCAGGCCGGTGTAAATATTCCCCCGTTTAATTTGATAACAACTAATCAAGCCTTGTCACAACAAGATATCCAGGTTGGTTTTCCTGCTGTTGTCAAACCAATTGCTTTATCGGCAAGCCGTGGAGTGATCAGAGTAAATAATTTTTCAGAGTTAGAACAGGCTGTTGAGCGAATAAAAAATATGCTGTCTTTAGAGAAGCACTTAGAGCGAGATATTAAAGAAAGCTTATTATTAGAAGCCTTTATTCCAGGTAAAGAAGTGGCTGTAGAAGGCATGTTGCATGCTGGTGAGCTTGAAGTCTTAGCCATATTTGATAAACCCGATCCATTAGATGGTCCTTTTTTCGAAGAAACATATTATTTAACACCGACTTCATATTCTGCAGAAATCCAGCAAGAAATTAAGTGTACAGTTTTAGCTGCATGCCAGGCATATGGATTAAAAGAAGGCCCGGTTCATGCTGAGTGCCGAATTAATGAAGAGGGTATCTGGATATTAGAAGTTGCTGCCCGTACTATCGGAGGCATGTGTGGCCGTTTGCTCAGTTTAGGAACCGGGTATTCGTTAGAAGATCTCGTGTTACTGCATGCTATGGGACAGAAGGCCGAGATGAAGTCAGCTGATAAGGCCGCGGGTGTACTGATGATTCCTATCCCAGGAGCTGGAATATTAAAACGGGTTGAAGGATTACTGGATGCTCAGCGGGTTCCTTATATTAAAGACGTGATGATAGAAGTCAGGGAAGGATATGAACTGGTTCCATTGCCCGAAGGAAATAGTTATCTCGGTTTTATTTTTGCTGAAGCACCTACTGTAAAACAAGCGGAGCAGGCTTTAAGAGATGCGCATGCGTGTTTAAATTTTGTATTAGCCCCTTTATGGAAAATAGCAGGTACCTTACCTGCATCTGGTTAGGAATTTTTATGGTTAATGAAGTAAAGCAAGTAAAAGAGTTTACTGGGAACTATCAACTTCAGGAAACACGCCTGCAGGAAAAGATGAGTGACGGGACTACCCGATGCCACTTGTGTTTATGGCGCTGCAAGTTAAAACATGGTCAACGTGGTTTTTGCCAGGCACATGTGAATCGAAATGGAACCTTATATAACTTATCTTATGGCATTATTTCTGCGATTGACATTGGTGCAATTGAAGATAAGCCGGTAAAACATTTTCAACCGGGTACGAAAGTGATGTCTGTCGGCAGTTATGGTTGTAGTTTTCGCTGTGATGGTTGTCATAACCTTGAAATCTCATGGGGTGTAACTGCGCTTGATGATTTGGCTAAAGGTGAATCGACTTCTGCCTATGCTACCCCGCAGGAATTGGTTGATACGGCTAAACGGTTAAATGTTCAGGGCATAGCGTTTACATACTCTGAACCTGCTGTCTGGTTGGAATACGTGATTGATGTTTCTCAGCTCGCTAAAGCGCAAGGCTTATATACCGTTTATGTTTCTAACAGTTTCGTTACTGATGAAGCACTTGAACTTATGGCACCTTATGTTGATGTTTTATGTTCGGATATTAAAAGTATGGATGATGCTTTTTACCAGGACATATGTAAGCTGGCGACTGTCGATGATATTTTAGGTTCTGTTGAAAAGGCGCATCAACTGGGTATGCATGTTGAAACGCGAACCAATATTATTCCAGGTAAGAATGATGATATAGAAGGTTATCGAAAAATAGCGACATGGATTAAAGAGCACCTGGGTGAAAACAGTCCCTGGCACATTACGCGTTTTTTCCCTGCTTATAAATTAAGTCACATACCAAAGACACCCTCAGAGTCATTATGGCAGGCTCATGACATTGCTAAAGAAGTTGGATTAAAAAATGTCTATGTCTATGATGATAAAGGTTGTGATTGTGCAGAGCAGAATTTACCTGTGAGTCAATATTTAAGCGGGACAGAAGAAGAACTGCACCAGGTAAAAAAATGTGCAGCCTCGTGTTGTGGTGATGAAGGAATCTTATTAAAAAAATATGAGTAAGAGACTGTCCGGGTTTATTTTATATGTTTATGTGAATTAACGCGGAGAACACAGAGACGCAGAGGGCGTAAAGTGAAAAATGTTTCTTTGCGCCCTCTGCGTCTCTGCGAACTTTGCGTTGTATTGTGGAGTTAACTATTAATATTTTCGCATTATTAAAACGTTTACCTTTTATTCCTGAGAAAAAATTTCTTGAGTGGTATCCCCCTTTTTTTTTAATGCGGGTAAAAGTGCTGGAGGTAAAAGATAATGGCCGGTTTGTTCGTTTAAAATTACCCTTGAACATGTTTTCTAAAAATATGGGTAATAGCATGTTTGGTGGTTACCAGGCTGCTGTAGCAGATCCAATTGCAGCACTTGTCTGTGCTAAACTTTTCCCCGGTCACGAAGTCTGGACGCGCTCGCAACATATTGATTTTCAGCATGAAGGCAACTCTGACCTGGAACTGCTTTTTGAATTTCCAGTTGAAACTGAGCAACAAATAGCTGCAGACCTGGCAAAGAAGGGAAGAAGTACGCCCACATTTGAATACGGTTTTTATCGAAATGATGGTGTGCGCTGCAGTAAAATCATTAATACTGTGGCAATCAGACCTAAGGGTTACCAGCTTCGCCGCGAGATAAAAAAATCAGGTGAAGGTCGTAAGCAACCTGAAGGTCTTAAGCCAGCTGAAATTGAAAAAGAATAAAAGGAAATGACATGAGTAACACTATTCATCCCACGGCAATAGTTTCTGATAAAGCTGTTTTAGGCAGCGGAAATACTCTTGGTGCTTATGCCATTATTGAAGATGATGTTGTAGTTGGGGATAACAATACTTTATTAAGTGGCTCGGTTTTAAAGTCAGGAACAACCATTGGTAATGAGAACAATATTCATGAGCATGCTGTAATCGGAGGTTTACCCCAGGATTTGGGATTTAATAGTTCAACACCTTCATACGTGACTATTGGCAATAAGAATACATTACGTGAATTTGTGAATATTCATCGTGCCAGCCAGGAAAATCAAGCAACCAAACTGGGTAATGACAACTATCTTATGGCCCAGGTACATATTGGCCATGATTGTGAACTCGAAAATAACGTCATTATCGCACCGAGTTCGGGGTTAGGTGGTTTTGTAACAGTGGAAGACAAAGCATTTATTTCTGGTGGCGTTATGGTGCACCAGTTTGTTCATATAGGCAGCCTGGCCATGCTGGGCGGAAATGCAAAAATTACCCAGGATGTCTTGCCTTATATGATGGCTGATGGAAATCCTGCCCATATTAGTGGGTTAAATAAAGTCGGTTTACGTCGAGCGGGCTTTAAAGTTGCGGATATGAATGCATTAAAAAAGGCCTATCAATTAGTCTTTAGTAAAGAAACTAAACTTGAAGAGCGTTTAAAACAGCTTTCCCAGCACGAGCATGCTTCTGCCCAGCACCTGCTTTCCTTTATAAATGCCTCAAAACGTGGATTTCACCGCGATAAAGCCTGATTCGTTAATTTCAACTTTGTTTTGTAACGTTTAAGAAGGTAAAATGCGGGGTTTATTGGGGTCGGAAAGGGTTAAGAATTAAAATCTACCTTTTACTCGTGTCTTCACCTGGATATTGGTGCATGAGTGTTACGGCTAAAAGAATTCTAAAAATTTGAGATAACATATGTTTGAAAAGAAAAGCAGCTATAGCCGGGATGAAATTCTGGAATGTGGACACGGTAACCTTTTTGGTGAAGGTAATGCACAATTACCCCTGCCTCCGATGCTCATGCTGGATCGCATTATCAGCATTACTGAAGATGGTGGTGCCCACGGTAAAGGGCAAATCGTTGCTGAGCTGGATATAAACCCGGATTTATGGTTCTTTGAATGTCATTTTGAAGGTGATCCTGTCATGCCTGGTTGCTTAGGCCTCGATGCGATGTGGCAGTTAGTTGGTTTTTTTCTTGGCTGGATGGGTGGCCCAGGAAAAGGACGTGCGCTAGGTTCGGGTGAAGTAAAATTTACCGGCCAGGTGACCCCAAAGAATAAAAAGATCACCTATTATATAGACTTAAAGCGCGTCATTATGCGCAAATTGTTTATGGGAATTGCAGATGCACGCATGGAAGTGGATGGACGCGTAATTTATGAAGCAAAAGATTTACGTGTAGGTTTATTTACATCGACTGAGGATTTTTAAAACATGGCCGAGCGGCGTGTAGTAGTAACCGGGCTGGGTATTGTTTCCAGTATCGGTAATAATAAAGAAGAAGTAGCAGCATCTTTACGCGAAGGTCGTTCGGGTATTGTTGCCAGTGAAGAATATGCTGAAATGGGTTTTCGCTCCCAGGTTTATGGTGCGTTAAATATCGATCTTGCAAGCTTAATTGACCGCAAGGTAAAACGTTTTATGGGTGATGGCGCTGCATATAACTATATTGCGATGCAGCAAGCAATTGAGGATGCTGGTCTGTCTGAAGACCAGGTTTCAAATGTACGTACCGGCCTGATTGTAGGATCAGGTGGTCCTTCAACCGAAAATATTGTGCTCGCAGCTGATACGATGCGCGAGAAAGGCGTTAAAAGAGTTGGTCCCTATATGGTGACACGAGGTATGTCGAGTACTAACTCTGCATGTCTCGCAACACCTTTCAAAATTAAAGGTGTTAATTACTCGATCACTTCAGCCTGTTCAACCAGCGCGCATTGTATTGGCAATGCCGCCGAACAAATTCAGCTTGGTAAGCAGGACATTGTCTTTGCCGGTGGTGGTGAAGAACTTCACTGGACGTTGTCAGTGTTATTCGATGGTATGGGTGCCATGTCATCAAAATACAATGAAACTCCAGAAAAAGCCTCCCGTGCATTTGATGCAAACCGAGATGGTTTTGTCATTTCTGGCGGCGGTGGTGTTTTAGTGATGGAAGAATATGAACACGCCAAGGCGCGTGGCGCTAAAATTTATGCTGAGCTTGTTGGCTACGGTGCAACTTCAGATGGTTATGACATGGTTGCTCCATCGGGTGAAGGCGCGCAACGTTGTATGCAACAGGCACTGGCAACTGTTCCTGAAGGCTCAAAAGTTAACTATATTAATGCGCATGGCACCAGTACGCCGGTTGGTGATATTCGTGAACTTGAGGCAATCAAGGAAGTGTTCGGTGAAGAAATGCCTCATATCGCTTCAACCAAGTCATTGACCGGGCATGCACTTGGTGCAGCAGGTGTTAATGAAGCAATTTACTCGTTGATTATGCAGGAAGAAGGCTTTATTGCAGCTTCTGCCAATATCGACGACCTTGATCCTGAAGCGGAAGGTTACCCTATCGTACGTGAAAAAATAGATAACGCTGAATTTGATTGCGTAATGTCAAATAGCTTTGGTTTTGGTGGCACTAATGCCAGCTTAATCTTTAAGAAGATCTAAATCTTTATAAGAAAGCAGGTTATATTAAATAGCCTGCTTTTTTATTTCTCTTTTTTATCAACCTTTTTTCTTTTTATTTCCTGTGCTTGGTTATACGCATGCGGTTCGATATCAATAGTATCAATTATTTTCATATCATCTAAATCAAGTACAACGGTAACCCATTTTTCCCGAGAGTGTAGCGCCAGGTAAGAAACATTTGCGTTATCTGGTCGGGTTAATAATGAGTATTGATAGCGTTTCCTTAATTCAGGCTTGTCTTCTACATATTTTTCCAGTTCCATAGAATTTGTTTTGAATACAGGAGCCAGATCTTTAGATAACTTTTTGTAGTATTCATGATAAAGGTAAAGAGGTTTGCCTTCACGCAGTGATTTTGCAAGGGCTTCAGATAATTCTTCCTCTGGTACGTCACTATAAATGAGTAGTGGCCAATTATCTCCAAATTGTTTAAGTTCTTTTGTTGTTATGTTTTGTTCTTTTAACTGGTATGCGGGTACTGGTATAAAATGATCGCTAGTATAAACAATCGCCACAGGATGTTGTTTTAAAATGATAAAGACACCTATTAATAAGGCTGTAGTTTGAAGAAGGGCAATTAATGACAGGTCAAATTTTAAACCCGGTTTTTTAGGTTTATATACGATGAAAGTTAATAAAGGTCCCAGAACAAGATCTATTCCTACAATAATGCGAATAACACGCCAACCACCATCTGTTGAAAAAAGTGGCTGTGGATACCACTGTACAAGAATAAAATAAAGTAAGATCAAAAATATAACAAAACTAATGGCAAAGTGAATTGAAAAAGCTTTAAAGCGACTCATTTTTATTTCCGTGTTATTTGCATAGATACAATTATATTAGAACTAAATTATTTTAGAACAGGTTGAGTTTAAAAGTGAAGCTGAATAAAAAATATTATCGTTGGCTGGCGGAGATTACTTTAATTTTAATTATTATCACTGCTGCACGGATGTGGATGCAGCGTGATATTGTCTCGGGGATAGCGCCTAATGTGAGTGCAAAGACGTTAACCGGGCAACACTTCGATCTTTATCAGGACAAAAATCGACCAATATTAGTTCACTTCTGGGCTAGCTGGTGCCCTGTTTGTAAATTAGAACAGTCAAACATTCAGAATATATCGCACGATTACCCTGTCATCACCATTGCCATGCAGTCTGGCAATGACGAGGAAGTTAAACAGTTCATGAAAGAGGAAGGTTTAACTTTTAAGGTGATAAATGATGAGCTCGGTATAATTAGTCAAAGATATAATATCAGGGGTGTACCGGTTTCATTTGTTGTTGATAAAGATAATAAGATTGATTTTATTGAGGTGGGTTATACCACTGAACTTGGATTAAAGATCAGGATGTGGTGGGCGGGTTTGTAACCCGGAAGCCGTATAGCTGCCAGGTTATTTTTTACTTATTTCACGAAGGACAGCTTGTAGCTTATCCCTTGCGTTGTCAGCCAGAAACTTAAATAGTGGTGTGATGTGATAAATAATTGCATCAACCTGGGGTAATAATTGCTCGGGTTTATTCTGTTTGAGTTGCTCCAGTAATTCCACAATATCAATATCATCGTGTGGTTTTTGGATATCAATTTTATTGACTGTTGAATGGCAGACAATGCGGTTTCCACCTGCAGCTTTAGCTTCTTCCAGGTGCTTTTCTGTTTCCGCAAGCAGTTGCTGAAATTTTAAATCCGGTTTTAATTCAGGCTCATACACCCCTGCGCTTATCGTCAGAGAAATTGCACCACCATTATCAGGTGATTTGAAAGACATTTTATTGATTTCAGAACGAATTCTGTCTGCTAGAATTTCTGCTTCATTCAATGCCGTCTCTTTTAAAATAATGGCAAATTTTGAAACACCAATACGCGCGATGGTATCTTCCTGTCGCACCAGTTGAGAAAATTTTTCACCGATAGAGTGAAGGATATGATCCATAATATTTTTACCGTACTTGATAAAAAGATTATTAAAGTCATCAATGTCCATGCGGGTGATAATAAACTGGCCACTATGACGGACAGCATACGAAAGTGTTTCATCCCCGACTTTGCAAAAATAACGTTGTCCACCCAGGCCTGTGGTTTCATCAATAGTTGCCTGGCGTTCAAGTTTATCGGATGTTTCGCTAAGCTTATTTGATGTTTGTTTGAAGGTGACATGTGCTTTAGCACGTGCCTGAAGCTGTATAGAATCAAAAGGCTTGGTAATAAAGTCATTAGCACCTTTGTTTAATACATCCTGCTTGGTGTCATCATCATCATCTTTTCCCGTAATGATAATGACGGGTGTTTCCTGTAAACGAGAATCCTCAGATTCACGCATGCGTTGCAATAAACCAAAGCCATCAAGAAAAGGCATATTAAGGTCAGTGAAAACAATCTGGATTGAAGTATCATTTAGCAGGATAGTCCATGCATCTTCACCATTCTCTGCTTCAATAACATCATAGTCATTGCTCAGGATTTTTGTCATGGCCCGCCGCATTACGCGGGAATCATCAACAGCTAGAATTTTTGGTTTTTGTTGTTCTGCCAAGGTAGTGCCTGAATTTGACTGGTAATAAATAGATTAAATAATAAAGTTATAATAAAAGTAACAGAAATAATTATTCTCAGCATAACGCTTTACATTAAGAATGCCAAGATATGATAAACCGAAGTGAGTAAAAACAACAACTTACAACCTATGAACTGGATGTATAATGTGTATATTGGACGCATCGATTAAGTGCTTGTCTGGGAGTTACCATGTTTTCAATTAGATATTCATATAGGCCGGTTGGGATGTTAATCTTTTTGATATCGTTTTCCGTTTATGCCGCTGATAATGAAGCACGTTATAGAGCGGCAGGGCACCCCGCAACAACAGCAAGTCAATTTAAAGCTCTTTCACAGGATAAGAATGCCTCTATCAGAAAAAGAGTGGCAAGTAATCGTAAAACTCCTGCCAAGATACTGCGTTTACTGACACTTGATGCAGAGCAATCTGTAAAAATTGCTCTTGCAACAAACCTCTCGGCACCTGATGATATTTTCACAATTCTCGCCAGGGATAAAATGCAGGCGGTTCGCAGTGTTGTTGCACGATTTGAGTATGTTCCGGTTGAAGCACTTGAAATTCTTGCAAATGATAGTGATGTGGATATCCGGCTCGAAGTTGCACGTAACCTAAATAGTAATAAAAGCATTTTAACTAAGCTGATAGCCGATTCTAATCCTTCAGTAAGCATGCTTGCCAGGCAAGCATTGCAAAGACTAAATAGCGATTAAATCAATTACGAAAATAGCAATAGCATCATTAATAATCTGCCTTTATGTGAAATATAAATTTTTGTGACGTAGTCGATCACGGTTTTCAATTTAGTACTAAAGTTTTATTTAATTTGGTCGTGATCTTTATTCATGAATGAACAAAAAACTAAGGCAACAAATTTAACACCCAAAGAACTCGTTACGGGTTCTATTCGCCTGGTTTCATTACCCGAGGTCTGCATTCGGATTAACGAGATGCTGGATGACCCCTCGGTCACGGCTGTTGAGCTGGGGAATGTCATCAGCCAGGACACCAGTTTAACTGCCCGCCTGCTAAAAATAGTCAATAGCTCTTATTATGGTTTCCAGGCAAAAATTGAAACGGTATCAAGGGCGGTCACCGTTGTGGGTCTACGTGAGTTACGTGGTCTTGTGATTGCTGCATCCGCGGTAGAAACTTTTTCGAATGTGTCTGATGAAGTATTAAACAAAGTACGTTTTTGGCGTCATAGTTTATATTGTGGTGTGATTGCTCGCTTACTGGCTGAGCAGTGTCATGTCTTGCATAGTGAACGCCTGTTTGTAGCCGGTTTATTACATGATATTGGCAAGCTTATAATTGCTCAACGTTTCCCTACAGAAACCCGCATGATTGCACTTGAAGCAGACTCTGCACAGCGCTCAGAGTTTGAGGTAGAACAGGATTTTCTCGGTTTTAATCATGCTGAAGTGGGGGGGGAATTAATGCATGCCTGGAGTATGCCTGAAACACTTTTTGAATCGGTGGCCTATCATCATAATCCCAAACATGCCAAGACAGGGATCATGGAAACCTGCCTGGTGCATATAGCAAATATTTTTACCGATGAAGCGGAACAGGGACTGGATATGCGAACCGAAATTCCTCTTCAGAAGGTTGAACCTTTCGCCTGGGAAATAACCGGGCTTGATGAAAGTGTTAAAGAGCTTGTTTTTCGTGAAGCAGGGCCATTATTTACTGAAGCATTAGAAACAATCTTGCCACGTTCATACCCTTCTTACTAATACACTGCTTTTTTCCACATTTTAAGTTTTCGTGATTTAATACCTGTATCTTATTATTTACAGGTTTTCCGTTATGCAATCCATGCAACAACTTATTGATATTATGCAGGCCTTACGTGATCCCGATTCAGGTTGCCCCTGGGATTTACAGCAAGATTTCCAGTCTTTAATTCCCTATACCATTGAAGAAGCTTATGAAGTGGCCGATGCCATTGAACAAAATAAGCTTGATGACATTAAAAGTGAGCTGGGTGATCTGTTGTTTCAGATTGTTTTTTATAGTCAGCTAGCCCAGGAACAACAGGCCTTTAATTTTAATGATGTTGCACAAGCAATCAGTGAAAAGTTAATAAGACGACACCCTCATGTTTTTGCAGATGCACAGGTTAAAGATGCAGAGCAGCAAACAAAAGAGTGGGAAAAATTAAAGCAGCAAGAACGTGAAGCCAGGGCAGAAAAACATTCATCACAGTTAAGCGTCCTTGATGATGTCAGCCGTACCCTACCATCTTTAATGCGGGCTGAAAAATTACAAAAACGTGCAGCACGGGAAGGTTTTGATTGGCCTGATGTCAAAGGCGTCATTGCAAAGATTTATGAAGAGATCGATGAAGTTAAACAAGAGCTTGATTCCGAGGTTCAGGAAAGGGAGCGACTTGAAGATGAAATTGGTGACCTGTTTTTTAGTTGTATAAATTTATCCCGCTTTGTCGGTGTAGATGCAGAGCAGAGCTTACGAAAAGCAAATTTGAAGTTTGAACGCCGTTTCCGTGATGTAGAAATAAGGGCAGGGCAACAAAATATGCAGTTAAATAAAATGAGCATCGAGGAGTTAGAGGCGTTATGGCAAGCGGTAAAAAAAGATGAGTAATGGGCATAAGCCTGATTGCCTAATAAAAGATGCAAAACGTGTTCAGAAAGCATCCCTGTGTTTTCACTTTTCTAAAATGCCCTGGATTTATGTGCCTAATTCTTTCTTTCATGGCGACATGATGCGAAAATATCAGGATAAAAATTTATAAAAAGCGTTTTCTTGCTTCAGGGGAGCTTCATGGAAAATATTAAGACTGCAACAGATGTGTTGTTCATCTTGCTGGGTGCCATTATGGTGCTGGCGATGCATGCCGGTTTTGCCTTTTTAGAAGTAGGCACGGTGCGTAAAAAAAACCAGGTTAATGCACTGGTAAAGATTATCGTTGATTTTGCGATTTCTACTATTGCCTATTTTTTTATTGGTTATGCGATTGCCTATGGCATAGGTTTCTTTGATAGCGCCGAAGCCCTGAGCCAGAAAAATGGCTACGAGTTAGTAAAGTTTTTCTTCCTGCTGACTTTTGCTGCAGCAATCCCTGCCATTATTTCTGGTGGTATCGCTGAACGTGCGCGTTTTTATCCCCAGCTGGCTGCGACATTCATCATTGTGGCACTGATTTATCCATTTTTTGAAGGCATGACCTGGAACGGAAATTACGGCATGCAAGCCTGGATAAAAACTTCTTTTGGCGCTGAATTTCACGATTTTGCCGGTTCGGTAGTGGTACATGCGATGGGGGGCTGGATTGCCCTGGCGGCGGTTCTTTTACTTGGCCACCGTTATGGTCGCTATGGTAAAGGGGGCGAGATATATGCTCATCCACCTTCAAGTATTCCTTTTCTATCCCTGGGCGCCTGGATTTTAACCGTGGGCTGGTTTGGTTTTAATGTCATGTCCGCACAAACGATAGATGCGGTTGCGGGCTTAGTGGCGGTGAACTCACTGATGGCGATGGTCGGCGGTATCCTGGTGGCAGTCATTGTTGGTCGGAATGACCCGGGTTTCGTTCACAATGGTCCTTTAGCAGGCCTGGTTGCAATCTGTGCCGGGTCTGACTTGATGCATCCACTCGGTGCATTAGTGACGGGTGGTGTGGCTGGTGGTTTATTTGTCTGGACATTCACCATGGCCCAAAATAAATGGAAAATTGATGATGTTCTCGGAGTGTGGCCATTGCATGGTTTGTGTGGTGCCTGGGGCGGCATCGCTGCCGGTATTTTCGGAAGTACAGCTTTAGGCGGCATGGGAGGAGTGACCTTTATGTCTCAACTCGTTGGTACGGCCATTGGCCTGGTTATCGCATTAGCTGGTGGATTCATTGTTTATGGCGTGATTAAAACACTGGTTGGTCTGCGTTTGAGCCAGGAAGAAGAATACCTGGGTGCGGATTTAAGTATCCACAAAATTGCTTCTGAAGCTGAAGATTAAGTAGAAAAAACTCATTCTAATAGACAGGCGTTTCAACGAAATTGAAACGCCTTTTTTCTTCGTTTTACCCTAAAATACTGCCTACTTGATTAATTATCCTGAGTGGTGCTGGATTCTAAAGGGACAAAGTGATACCTTTCTCCGTCCCGAAATATGTGGTCAAAAAATGCGCAAATTACACATTAAAACCTTTGGTTGCCAGATGAATGAGTACGATACGGCAAAAATTGCTGACGTGCTTAAAGCTTCCCATGGTCTGGAATTAACCGATATTGCTGAAGAGGCAGATGTATTACTTTTAAACACCTGCTCGGTACGTGAGCGTGCCCAGGAAAAGGTTTTTTCTAACCTGGGAATGTGGCGTAAATTAAAAGATAAACGCCCTGAACTGGTGATTGGCGTGGGTGGTTGCGTGGCTAGCCAGGAGGGGGAGGCAATTCTCAAGCGAGCCCCTTATGTTGACCTGATTTTTGGCCCTCAAACATTACACCGCCTCCCAATGATGCTCAGTGATGCGACTCAAAAGCACAAATCTGTGGTTGATGTTTCATTCCCTGAAATTGAAAAATTTGATTATATGCCTGAACCAAAGAGTGATGGTGCCAGTGCCTATGTGTCTATCATGGAAGGCTGTAGTAAATACTGTACATTTTGTGTTGTCCCATATACCCGTGGCGAAGAATTTAGTCGTCCGTTTGACGATATCATTGCCGAAATTGCTCAGCTGGCAGAACAGGGTGTGCGCGAGGTCAATTTGCTGGGGCAGAATGTAAATGCATACCGAGGCCAAATGAATGATGGCACCGATGCGGATTTAGCCTTATTAATTCATTACGTCGCCGCGATCGATGGTATTGATCGCATTCGTTTTACCACATCTCATCCTATTGAAATGAATGACAATCTCATCCAGGCCTATGCTGAGGTTCCGGAATTGGTCAGTCATTTACATTTGCCGGTACAAAGCGGTTCTGATCGCATCCTGATGCAAATGAAACGTAAACATACCGCGCTTGAATATAAGGCAGTTATTCGTAAACTTCGCGAAGTACGCCCTGATCTTTGTTTTTCATCTGATTTTATTATTGGTTTCCCGGGGGAAACGGATAAAGATTTTGAAGACACCATGAATTTAATTGCCGAAGTGGGTTTTGATTTGTCTTATAGCTTTATCTATAGCCCACGTCCGGGTACACCGGCATCAAGCCTGCCCGATGATGTACCTGAAGAGGTTAAAAAAGAGCGTTTACAGATTTTGCAGGCAAGGATTAATCAGCAAACACTTACTATTAGTGAAAATATGATGGGTACGATTCAACGTGTGTTAGTGACACGGGCTTCGAGAAAAGATGAAACTGAAATCAGTGGCCGCACAGAAAATAATCGTGTGGTAAACTTTAAAGCAGATAAATCACTTATTGGTCAATTTGCAGACGTGAAAATTACAGAAGTTCGACCTAACTCATTACGCGGTGAATTAGTGGCTAGTCAAGAAGCTACAGCGACGCCAGCATCAGTTCAAAACGCATAATCCTATAATATATTTTGAATACCTCCGCACATTCTCTCGATATCACTTTAGAGCCCGCTGATAATCAGCGCCTGGCAAATTTATGTGGCCAGTTTGATGAGCACCTGCGCATTATTGAACGCCGCATGGGTGTTGAGATAAATAATCGTGGTAATAATTTTCGAATTATTGGCAAGAAAACATCGGTAGAAGAAACCGAAGAAATTTTGCGTGAGCTTTATGTTGAATCGGATAAAAACGTGCTTTCGCCTGAAATAATCAATTTGCATTTACATGACACTGCCACGGTTCAGTTGGTGCAGCCAAAAAAATTACGTTCGGGTGAAGAAGTTATTATTCAGACCAAGCGTGGCCAGGTGCGTGGTCGCGGCACCAGTCAGCAGCATTACTTACGTTCTATTGCTGATTATGATATCAGTTTTGGCGTTGGGCCAGCCGGAACGGGTAAAACTTACCTGGCAGTGGCTTCTGCGGTTGAAGCGCTTGAGCGTGATGAAGTTCGTCGCCTTATTTTAACCCGTCCTGCAGTCGAGTCAGGTGAGCGACTGGGATTCTTACCGGGTGACCTGGCGCAAAAAATCGATCCCTACTTACGGCCGCTTTACGATGCGCTGTATGAAATGCTGGGTTTTGAAAAAGTCGCGCGTTTAATGGAGCGCAATGTGATTGAAGTGGCTCCCCTGGCTTACATGCGTGGACGTTCATTAAATGAATCTTTTATTATTCTGGATGAAGCTCAAAATACCACGGTTGAACAAATGAAAATGTTTTTAACCCGTATTGGTTTTGGCTCCAAGGTGGTCGTTACCGGTGATGTCACGCAAATTGATTTACCTCGAGGTCAACAATCCGGCTTGCGCCAGGTTATTGATGTTCTCAAAGATGTTGATGGTTTGAGTTTTAGTTTCTTCACCCCTAAAGATGTAGTACGTCATCCACTGGTGCAACGTATTGTTGAAGCCTATGATAAAAATGATGAAGCGAGCAGGTAGAAACAAGCTGTAATGGAAGTTAGTTTAGATATTCAGCGTGAAGTTGATGCTTTACCAAAAGATGAAGAAATTCTTAACTGGGTAAAAGAAGTATTAACAACAGAGAAACATAGTAATACGGAATTAACCGTGCGCTTTGTTAGCAAGGAAGAAAGTGCCGGTTTAAATGAGCAATATAGGAATAAGAAAGGACCCACAAATGTGTTGTCTTTTCCCTTTGAAGCTCCGGCTGAAGTTGAAATTGATTTGCTTGGTGACCTGGTGATTTGTTCTGACGTGGTCGTGCAGCAAGCAAAAGAACAACACAAGCAAGAATTAGCTCATTGGGCACATATGATTGTACACGGAACGCTACATTTACTGGGTTATGATCATTTAAGCGATGATGAAGCGAATGTAATGGAAACAAAAGAAATAACCATTTTATCACAACTGGGGTACCCCGATCCTTACCGGGAAATAGAAGTATGAGTGAAGAGCAACCGAGTGATTCGGAAAACGAAACAAAAGTACAGCGAAGCTGGTTTGAACGATTAGGCCAGGTATTGCAGGGTGAGTTGAAAGATCGTGAACAACTTACGATAGCACTCAACGAAGCACATAAAAATAATGTCATCGATCATGAAGCATTTAGCATGATTGATGGTGCCTTGCAGGTAGCTGAAATGCAGGTGCGGGATATCATGATCCCACGTTCACAAATGATCGTGCTGGAAATGGATTCAAGCGAAGAAGAGCTTCTCAATACCGTTGTTGTTTCCGCACATTCACGTTTCCCTGTCGTTGGTGATAGTAAGGATGAAGTTATTGGTATATTACTGGCAAAAGATTTGTTGCCACTTTTAATAAATGCCGCTGATAAAAAATTCACAATTCGTGATGTTTTGAGACCTGCTGTTTTTATTCCTGAAAGTAAACGACTCAATATTTTATTAAAAGAATTCAGAAGTACACGAAACCATATTGCGATTGTTGTAGATGAATACGGTGGAGTCGCTGGTATGGTAACTATTGAGGACGTGCTGGAACAAATTGTTGGTGAAATTGAAGATGAGCATGATTTCGATGATGATACCTATATCTTTGAACATGCGGAAAATCGTGCAACTGTAAAAGCGATAACACCGATTGAAGATTTTAACGAACACTTTAAAACCGGGTTTACCGATGATGAGTTTGATACGATTGGCGGTATCGTTATGCAAGCCCTTGGCCATGTTCCTAAACGTGGCGAGACAGTGATTATAGGAAGCCAGGAATTCAAGGTATTACGTGCCAGCAACCGGCGAATTGATTTATTAGAAGTCACTTCAAATATTGTTCAACAAGATGAAGCGGCAACGGAGTCTGCCGATGTTGAGCAGCTATAATCAAAATTCTACGGAGTCTGAACTGGAAGCTGAAAAAACTACCCGGTTAGCGACATCACGTCTTGCCTTCCTTATTGTATTTATTGCCGGTGCACTATTACCACTAGCATTCTCCCCGGTTAATTTTTATTTGCTCGCCGTTATAAGCCCGGCAGTCTTTTTTTACTTCCTGCAATTTTCATCACCAAGACGAGCTGCCTGGTTGGGTTGGTGGTTCGGCATGGGCTTTTTTGGCGTTGGGGTATCCTGGGTTTTTGTTGCCATTTATGTGTTTGGTTTTAGCTCGATCGGGACGGCAGTTTTACTGACCTTTATCTCAATCAATGTCCTGTCCACTTGTATTGCGCTGCAAGCTTACCTGAGTGTTTATTTTATTCAAAAGATTAAACTGGCTAGTCAAAGCCTTATTCTTATTGTTGCATTCCCATTTATATGGGTTTTATTTGAATGGATCAGGGGATGGTTTTTAACAGGTTTTCCCTGGTTAAGTTTGGGCTATAGTCAAACAGAAAGTGTAATGTCTGGGTATGCAGCCGTTCTTGGCGTATACGGCGTATCATTAATGACGGCTTTAACTTCTGGTTTACTGCTCCTTGTTGTATCGAATCATCGTTCGATAACAAAGGTGAAAAGAGTTTCGATATTATTTGGTGTTATTGCTATCTGGTTTGTGGGATTCATGTTAGCACAGGTTAACTGGACTGAAGCAGTCGATAAGTCATTAAAGGTAAGTTTAGTACAGGGTAACGTGGAACAAATATCAAAATGGGATCCACAGCAATTTGAAAAAAGAAAACAGCGCTACATTTCTCTAACGCAAAAACATTGGGACAGTGACCTTATTTTATGGCCAGAAAATTCATTAACTATTTTTTATCATGATTTAAAAGATAATTTTTTAGCAGAATTATCAGAAGAGGCAAAAATAAATAACACTGATATTATTTTAGGTTTGCCATTCTTAGATAGAAAAAAAGATGAATACTTTAGCAGCCTGATGGCGATTGAGCATTCATCAAAAAATGACCAGCCGCAGTTTTACCATAAAAATCACCTGGTTCCTTTTGGTGAATATTTACCACTGTCATCTTTGTTGAGGGGCGCGATTAAATTCTTTGATTTACCTATGTCGGGTTTTACGCCGGGTGATTACAACCAGAATCTTCTAAGCGCGGCAAATCAAAAAATTGCCCCGACTATTTGTTATGAGGATGCGTTTGGTGAAGATTTGATTCGCTTTTTACCCGAAGCAACCCTGATATTAAATGCAAGTAACAATGCCTGGTACGGTGATTCATTTGCACCGCATCAACATTTGCAGATATCACAAATGCGTGCATTAGAGACAGGACGCGATGTTATGCGTGTTACAACAAATGGTATTTCTGCTTTAATTGATCATAAGGGAAAAATTACCGCACGCTCAGTTCAATTTGAACCTTATGTCGTAACAGGATTTAGCCAGCCAAGAGCAGGTCGTACTCCCTATGTTATTTGGGGGAATTATGCTTTATTATCAATCCTTGTGTTGGGGTT
>Ga0207752_1000128_pt1 | contig 34197 bp, 27 predicted proteins | sample Pon2CUnioCityCA_6_FD_187272 | JGI IMG/M metagenome (GOLD analysis project Ga0207752, IMG submission 187272) | Marine sediment microbial community from Union City, CA, USA - Pond 2C Sediment 2 (SPAdes) | ecosystem: Environmental > Aquatic > Marine > Intertidal zone > Salt pond sediment ... | reverse complement strand
TCATCGACGTCCTCGAGAATGGGTTTGAGCCCGGTGCAATTATCGGTGCAGACGACGAGCCCGCCGCGCGATTCGATGATCTCGATGACGCGCTCGGCCCCATGCGCCATGGGCACGCCCGTCATCAGCACGCGAACCTTCGAGTTCGGACGGGCATCGTCCTGGCGGCCTCGATACATCTCAATCGCCCGCACATACTGCGCGAAATCGGCGTCGATGCCGGAGATGCTGCTCTTGAAGTCAAGCAACTGTCGGCCGGTCAGGGGCGGGTGCTCCGCCTTCATCAATTCCGCCAACTGCCGGCGCAGGGCCCGCTCGCGGTTCATCGTGCCGATGGCCTGGCGGATCTTCTCGTCTGTGATCCGGACCTGAAAGGCCTCCTCGAGCTTCGCCTTGAGCTTTCTGAGCTCGCTGATCCAGTGCGCCATCGCGTCGGCGTCGTCCGGCTTCTGAGGCAGCTCCAGCACGTACATCGGTCGCGTCTCAGCCATCAGCTCGTACATCTTCTTCTTGCCGTCGCAGGTGGTCTCGGCGACGACGAGGTCCGCCATTTCGAGAAACGGGTTCTTGTGTGTGACATGGTAACCGTAGGTGGACTTGATGAGCGGGCAGAGATTCGCAGGCAGATGTTCCTCGGCCGGGCCGATGGTCTCGGCCGAGCCGCCGCAGAGGCACACGGGCACGGCCCCGGCCGCCATGATCAGCTCCCGCGGCGTATACTCACACATGATGCCGACGACCGGCTTGCCTTTGGCCTTGCCTTCTTGAGCGTACTCCAGACAGTTTGGAATCATCCGCTCGAACCATGCGAGCGGACAATCGGTCACCTGCGAGGCCGAGCCGCTCGGAGAACCGCACGACGGCTGCGGCGGCGAGCACGGATCCGTCGGGTTGACGGTAATATCCTCAGGACGGTGGCACGTTCCCATGTCTATCCTCTCTTTCGGGCGACGAACAGGCCCTGAGCGATTTTGCCCGCGTGGGCCAACTGCTGCATGAAGGCCATTTCCGCCGCCATTGCGTTCATCATCTCACGATCGAAACCGATAATCCGTAGAGCGTCATAAGTCAACTGCATGCCCAGCATATTCAGGTAGAGATCCACATACGGCGTGAATCGGCCGGTGTCCTTTGCTGCGATGACGTCGCAGGTATTTGCCTTCAACAGGTCGCGGTAGCCACCGAGGCTCTGGACGTTCGGGAACTTCATGAAACGTAGGAACCGCTGGGCCTCGGCGTCCGACAGGGCCGGATCTCCCTCGACCCAGTCGGTGAAGGCGATGGTCCCGCCCGGCTTGACGATTCGCGTCGCCTCGGCGATCAGCTTGTCCTTATCCACGACGTAGCACCAGGCGTCCTCGCCCCAGACGAAATCGGCGCTGTCGCCCTCAAGCCCGCTGTGACAGACGTCGCCCAGAGTGAATTCGATCCTCTCGGATAGACCTTCTTTCTCGCATCTCTGTCGCCCGCGCTCGACGACTGTTTCCGTAGCATCGACGCCGTGCATCTTGGCCACGTCGCGGAAGCGCACGAGGAAGCGCATGCCCGCGCCGTTGCAGCAGCAAAGATCGACGCCGCTCGTCCCGGCGGTGATGCCTGCCTTCTCTGCGAGGTCCATCGACGAGGTGAAGCCGCCTATATGGATCTGCTCGCCCATGATCAGTTCCCACAGATCCCCTTCCGGACCGCTGTACACGGCCTGCACATCCTTTAAACCGATATGGCTCACACTCTTCATGGTCCGTCTCCCCTAAAATTCGTACTTCACCTGGATCGCCCAGACGTTGTTTTCCCGATGGTTCAGAACGTTGCCAAAATTCGCGTAGCCGCCGGCCACGGTTATGTGGTCATTAGCGATATAGGCGAGGCAGATGTCCCACCAATCGTTCTCCGCTTTGACCAGATCGATCCCACCGACCGTGATCTGGTCGCACAGGTTGGACTTCTGGCGGTACTCGCTGGCGATGAGAAGCTTGTCGGAAAGAAAATAGATGAGACTGCCCTCGAACGTCGTCCGGCGTTCGCCGGCGAAGCCGAGCAAGCCGGTGTGAATGCCGTCGCCATTGCGAAGGCCCACCGACAGAATGAGAGGGCGAGGGAGCACGTTCGCAATGGTCTTGGTGGCCACGGCCGTGAATTCGACGCCGGAATCGTGATCCGCGCCGAGCATGTCACAGGTCCCGGCGAGTTGTTCGTTGATGTCGTCGTGGCTCTGGTTCCATTTGAAATGCGCGCCCAGAGTCACCGCGGGCATCCAGCCGCGGTCCGGGCCTGCTTCTTCAATCACCATCAGTCGGGCGTTGAAATTGTGCATGAGCGCGTGGTTGTCTACGTGCATTCCAGTCGCCGTCCTCACATCGTCCGGCCAATCTCCCAGGCCGATCCGCTCCAGCGCGTAGCCAAACTCCACCTTGCCCCAGAGATTCTCGGTGACGACGAAGGCCTCGAAGTCCTTCTCGCCGATATACGCGTAGGTGCCCGAGATACTGGGCAGGCCGAAGACCTCGTTCGGCTCGGCCGGATTGGCTAAGTAGGCCACGGGTGTGATGAAAACGCCACTGTTGCCTTCCACCTGATGCGTCGGCAGCGGCGGTCCGGCATAGAGCCCGGCGCCCAACAGAACCACGATCGCCGAGGCCATTGACACGATCCTCTCTTTCTCGCTCGATGTCTCCATGGTAGTGTCTCCAACACAATCCTTCCTGGTTGGTCGGTCCTTTGCGTCCTCAACCGGTTTGTGCCATTGGCTCACCCCTTTCTGATTTGTCCGATTCTCTGCACCAACAAAAAAGGCGGGTCAGAGTCGTCTCTGAACCCGCCGGTACACGCTCGCGCGACAGTGCGACTACTCGATGGAGTGCCAGCTCCTTTCGTGCGTGATTTCAAAGGATCCCAGGTCGAGGTCGATCTGCACCTGGAACCTGCCTTTGAAACCTTCTGGCACTCGCCACGAGTACCGGCAGACGCCGCCTCATGTATATGTGAGTTTCTTCGCGAACAGCACAGTTCCTTCCTCATCTACTATTTTGAGTCCGACCGGCGACGGACGTTCCTGGCCTTGCCGACAAGCGGATGTGTATTCCTCGCCCGCACAGCCAACGAGGATCGGAGTAATCGACACTCTCTCAGAGTCCGTTATCTGAACGTCTGCTTTCATGACGAACGGCGGCCCGATCTTGATCGATGTCGTCTTTCCCGGCTCAATCGTAAAATGCTCGAGCGGTCCCAGGCGGGTGAGCGCTGAGAAGGGGTTGGATGGAAACTCCCACACCTCACCCGATGCATCTGCCCTCGTGAGAATGGCGTGGATCGCCCTATACTCGCCAGCCGGCAGCGGCCACAGACGGCCTTGCGGAAGGTATTGATCTGCGGCATCGGACCACAACCTCAGCTCCACATCGGCGTCGTTCGATTCTACGACAAGTGTCCCGAACTGCGGCTCAGTCCGGGAAAGCGCAAGGCTTCTGCCATCGGGCGCGATATCGATGGCATAGTACTGATCTGCCACTTTCACCAACCTGCCGAGCGGCATGACCTCGGATCCTTCAGCGCGCGATATCTCGAATGTCCCGTCGTGATTCAGATCGACGGCGAAGAGGTCACAGGCAGGGCGCCATGAGCCGCTAAGAGGCAACGACAGGATCGAGTCGAACAAGCCGTCGCGATCGCCGTCGGCCACCGCGACTCGATACGTCCGGCCGGCCAGACGCAGCTTGCCTGTGCTCGTGTAGGCGGGAAACGGAATCAATAATCCGCGCGCGTCCTGGCGAAAACAATTTACATAGAACGCGCCATCGGTCCTGGCTTCACCGTCGCCGGAAACCAACGAGATCGGTCCAAGCTGCTGCCTTCTGCCGCTTACCGGCGTTTCTTCGCTCACCTTGGCAGTGAGGCACCGTTCCTCCGAGAGGATGCCGTCGCCATCGGTATCTACGCACAGACGGACGAGTTTCCGGGAAAAGTCTGCGGCCATCAGGATCGGCCTGTCGCCGCTCTTGATTTCATAGTAGCGTGGTTGCTCAAAACCCGCAGGGAGATCCTGCACACTGTCCGGCTTGCCATCCAAGGGCTTTATGAATTGAAAGGCCAGCCCCATCAGTTGACTATCCGGGTCAGCCCTCTTGCGGATCAGTCTGCAGCGGCCCTCCTGGATGGGCTCGCGGCCGAAGAATACCCACAGCAGCCCTCCGCTCAAAGCCAGGAACACCAGCGCGATGGTCCAATGCGTCTTCCTCACAGGGACAGCCCCCCTCCGCTACGACTCGCTGAGTCGCTACAGGGAGTGCCAGGTCTGGTCGTGCTGGACCTCGAACGGACCGAGATCGATGTCCACCTGGACCTGGAACTTATTCGGGAATTCGGTTGGCACTCGCCACGAGTACCGGCATACGCCGCCTCAGCCATATTGGAATTTGCCCTCAGCGAGCACTTCTCCCTGTTCGTCCACGATTTTCAGCCCCGGCGCCGGCAACCTCACCCCATTCTTCGTGACGACCGGCCGGTACCGCTCGCCGCCTGCGCCCGCCAGGACCAGTCCGATGGCCGCCTCATTGGCTGTCCGCCGCTGCACGTCGGCCTTGACGGTGATAAGCGGCCCCGCCTGGGCGTCATCCGCCGCACCACTGAGAGGCTGCCGGCTCGTCAACGTAAGGACCCACGTATTTCCGCTTTCATCGGTCTTCTGCAACGTTTCCGGCTGCTGTGACGGCGCCACAGACCGCACGCCTTGCGGGGCGGGAGCCGCCGGTGTCTGGACGGCGATCTTATACACCAGTACGAAGGCCAATAGTCCCGCCGCGATGATGCCCACCGCGGCCAGTGTGTTTCGATTCTGCATGTGGTAAACTCCTCGTGCAGTCGATTCTCATTGCGACGTCCGCCCATTATCAGGCGTCAGACGAGCAAAGGCAAGACATTTCACAGCCGTGGCCCATCCTGTCTCACGACCGCGTTGGCCCACTTTTCACTCGTTTGGGACATCCCACGGGCTCAGAGCGTCCTATAGTCGGACGCACCTGCGGGCCATTTGTTACATCTTTTTCCATCTCTTTCTTCTGTCGAGGCCCGTGCAATGACGCCGAACGCTCCCTTCGAAGTACTCCTGATATCCAGGAAAACCCAAACGATCAGAGGGAGTGCCAGGACCAGTCCCGCTCCGTCTCGAACGGTCCGAGGTCGATCTTGATGTGGATCTGGAATCTGCCTTTGAATCCGGAAGGTACTCGCCACGAGTATCGACATACACCGCCTCAGCCATACTCGAATTTGCCCTTGAAAAGGGTATTGCCCGTCTCGTCGACGATGGTAAACTCCGGCGCGGGCAGTTGCATCCCGTTTCTGCGGATATCGGGGCTGTATCTTTCGCCCGCCCTGCCCTCGATGGTCAGCCCGATAGATGCTTCATCTGCGCTCTGTCGCCGTACGTCGGATCGGACAGTCAGAGGCGACCCGAACTCGGCCTGGCTTTCCCGGAGGTGCGCGAACGGCTGTCCCGCCGTCGGCTCAAGCGTCCACCGATCGCCGCGCGCATCGGTCGCACGCAAGGGACTGAGACCCAGCTCATCATAGACCGAAGGGCTCGGGCGGCTCATGCGTAACAGGATCACGACCAGCAGAATAGCCGCCGCCACGAATAGTGCCAGAGCCACTCTGAACCGGGTCGATTCCATGGCGGACCGGGGCAACAGGTTCGACAGAATCACACGTGTGAGATACTGCATGCAAGCTATCCTTTCTGCTGCTGATACTCTTGCAGCCATCCGGCAACCGTCACACAGAATGGGAGCTCTTAGTGTGTTCAATTGTAACATGATCTTTGCAGGAGACCATGAATTCTCTTGCAGTTTTCGTCCGGACCGTGTACGATTGTCGAGCATCAAGCCCCACACGAAGTCGCATGGGACAAAGACGATGGACGCCGCAATTGTCAGAATGACCTCGGCGGATATGGCTTTGCCAAGGAACTCTCGGGCCGGCCACGGCATGCCCTCCGCGTTCACGCTTGTCGAACTGCTGGTGGTGATCGCCATCATTTCCATCCTCATGGCCGTCCTGGTGCCCACTCTCAGCGCGGTGCGCGAACGAGGCAGACAGACCCGATGCATGGCCAATCTTCGGTCTATCGGGCAAGCCATCGTCATCTACGCCGATGATCACCAGAACCGGCTTCCACCGGGCGACTGTGCGGTGCCCTGGATGGTGTGGTCGAGGCCGGACGAATCGCTTGATAGCGATGATACGTCCGCTCGTGAAGTCAATCTCGGACACGTGCTGAAGGCCCGGATCCTGCCGATGCCCACGGACTATGATACCGTCTTGCTCTGCCCATCATCCCGCGCCGCTTACCCTTCGGCGACCCCGGAGGCTCTCTCGCAGCGGTGGGGCAGCCGGTCCTCTGCCTGCATTACCTATATGTACAATGAGACCCTGGATGGCTTCGTAGGCGAGCCGCAGAGTGGCAGGGGAGCTGCTCTGGCACACAAGAATGCAATCAACTTCGCTCGGGCGGACGGCAGCGTGGATACGCTCCGTATCGGACATCTGGTCTTCGATGAGCGTTATGGTTCCGAGAGCCTGGCCGAAGTGATGGTCAGATACGGTGTGTGCTTCCCCACCTCAGCGGTCTTCCGCTGGCTGGAGCAAGGCGCCATCGATCTTGTCGAGGCGCGGACATACCTGGAAGACCCGCCGACATGGTGTGACGCTTGCGCCGAATCGACGCCGCGCAGGGCACTTCTGCTGGCGGAGGTGGGAAGCAAACCGCTGGTCGCCGATGTTGTCGGTTCTCCGAGATATGGGTGAGGGTAGAGACCACCCGCGGTCGTGGCGACCGCTCCGTCTAACACACCTTTCAGAACGCCGCCCTGCATCCGCACGCGGAATGGCTTACGGCCATTCACACAGACTGAATCGGCTCATTTGACGGTTGCGTTTCCGCCGTGGCGTCATACAATGGCAGACTTGCATGGCGCAGACAGTCGAGCCGGTGTGCCGAGCACACGCTGCCGATATCAGTCGCCTGCCCGATGGCGTGCCTCATTATGCTGGAGCTGCAAGAGAACATAGCGAAGGTTCAATCGGCAACGAAGGGTCTCCGTCACGACTTGGTCGATAGAGCGACGCGAGAGTACTTCAGCACACTGGAGCTGATCGGCAGCCCTGCGGCCGGCGATTTCGATGCGGCCGAGGCCCGGGCCTATGCGGTCCTGAAGCAGGAGCTGCTTTCCCCCAATTCGGTGACCTTGATCAACGGGGGAGCCAAGCTCGACGAGGACAGTCTGGCGCTTCTGGCGCTCGGCTTCGACGCCATCGCCCGACCTTTGCGGATTCCGGGGCCGGTCACGACGGCCGAGACGAAATCCATTACGCTCGCCCTGGCCGGCGCGGGCGGGGCCGTCGGCGGCATGCTGCTTCTGGCGGCGCTGATGCGGCTGGCATTCGACATGCGTGATCTGGGCCTGGTCCTGGGCGCACCGTTCGGGGCACTTCTGGTCGTGCTGCTGGTCTATTGGCTCGCACGAAGGAGATTCCTCGCGAGAATCCTGCCCTGGCTGTTTGTCCGGCCGAAGACCCTGCGAGGGGCCATGCGCCGAGAGCATGAGAAGGCCGTGCGGTCGGCGGTCGAGCAATGGGTTGATTGGGCCGTTCCGATGCTGGCCGTCCTGTGCCTCCAGAGGGCCGGCGTGCCGGAAACGCAGACGGATCGCGACAAGGCCCTGCGGAGGATCGGGAAACTGATCTACGCCCTTCACCAGGCGCCCACCGAGTCGTTGCCGGTGATCGCGCACGAACTCGTCCAGGAGGCCAAGAACAGCGGGTTCGAGGGGCTGGAAGGCCAGCCCGCCTTTCTTGATAAGGGCCGCGAGGAAACACAGACCCTACTCTGGAAACAGGATCTGCAGACCCGGTATGAAACATTCGGACACATCGGCGAAGGCGACGAGGTGACCATCGAGCGCCCGGCCGTGGTCTTTGGCGGAAAGATCGTGCAACGAGGCCTCGTGAGAAAGGTTCGCGGCAGGACATAGCATGGAGCATTCGAGCATCCTGGCCATTGATTTCGGGACGACGAACTCTTACTTCAGTAAGTGTCCGGCGGACCAGATTTCGCCGGTCGGGATCGATTTCGGCACCGGCCGCGACGGCCTGCCCACGGCCATTCTCTACCGGGGCGAGCGAGAGCCGCTCGTCGGCGAGCCCGCGCTGCATGAGTACGGCGAGGCCTCCGGCGAAGAACGTCAGGATTACCAGCTTCGCACCCAGTTCAAGCCTGATGTCACGGCCAGCGAGGAGGCCGCTAAGGCCGCAGCCGATTTCCTGCGCGTCGTCGTCACGCAGGCGCAGCGGCAGCATATCGTTCTGGATCCGAAGGAACACGACGTCATCTTCGGCGTCCCGAGCGAATCGCAGGCCGCATTCCGAACGAAAGTGGCCCAAATCGCGAAGACGGCCGGCTATGGCGCCGTACGGCTCGTCGACGAGCCCAAGGGTGCGCTGCTCCATCACCTCTGGCACAAAGACTTCTCGCCCGATGAGGCCCAGCGGGGCATTCTCGTCGTCGATTTCGGCGGCGGGACCTGTGACTTCGCCTTCCTGCAGAGCCTCCAGGTCAGCCATTCCTGGGGCGAGATGGAGCTGGGCGGACGGTTGTTCGACGATCTGTGTTTTCAGTGGTTCCTCGACCAGAACCCCGAGGCACTCCGAGCGATGGAGAAGACCGGCGACACCTATTACGTCCACTCCTACCTCTGTCGCGAGGTCAAGGAGTTCTTCTCGCTGACGATGGCGCGGGACCGCACGGAGAAAGTCAACAAGTCCGTCGGCCGGTACGGCAGTCTCCGGGGCATGGACTGGCCAACCTTCCTGGAACGCGCACAGAGATACCATCCGAGCGAGATCTTCGTTCGGCACCTCCAGAACATGGGCGTCCGCGCCGAGAGGATCCTCAACACGGAAGAGCCGATCGATCTTATCGAATGGTTCCGCACGGCTCTCTCCCAGGGCTTGGCTGAAAAAGCGGTCGCCACCGGTACAATCAGCCGGGTCATCCTGGCGGGGGGCAGCAGCCAGTGGCCTTTTGTCCCCGATGTGATCACCGACACGCTGGGGATTGAGCGGGCCGGCCTGATGCGCAGCGACCGGCCGTATGCGGTCATTGCCCAGGGCCTGTCCATCCTGCCTGCCCTGCAGCTTAGGTTCGACGAGACGAAAGGAAAACTTCGCAACGACCTGCCGCAGTTCTGCCGGACACAGGTCCGGCCCCTCGTCGAGAGGGTCACGGACAACTATGTGGCCGGTGTCGCCGCCGATTTGACATCCGAGCTGTTCGACAGAACGATCCGACCGATCCTCGAAGAGTTCCGGCACAAGGGCGGCTCCGCGAAGTCGCTCCGGGAATCCATTTCGGCCCAGGTCCAGGCAAACGAGGGCAAGCTCAAAGCCATCGTCGAGGACCGGATGCACACGCTTCGGCTGGGCCTGCCCGGGCAGCTCAACGAACTGCTCGGCAACTGGTTTTCCTCCTACGGACTCAGCGTCGGCGACAAACCGCTTGCGGAGGCGCGGGGACTGTCCACAGGCGAAGAGATTGTACAGCCGCACACGCCGGACCTGTACGGAGGCATCATGGAAACCGTCGGCTGGTTTGTCGTCGCCATGGTCGCCACCGTCGGAGCGGCGGTCAGTGGCGGAGGCGGTGTGGCCCTTCTGGCCGCCGGGCCGGTCGGATGGGTCATCGGCCTGGTCGTCAGTGCCGTCGTCGCCTTTCTCGCCGTGCGCTACGGTAAGGCCCGCGCCAAGGAGCTCGCCGACACCTGGAACGCCCCGCCCTGGATCGTCCGCAACGTCCTGATGCCCTCACGAATCGCCAAGATGCGAACCGATTTCCAGACGCGACTTCGGGAAACGCTCCGCCGGGAGACGGCCGCTCTCGAGGACGAGCTCGAATCGAGAATCCGCGAGGTCACCGAGCGACAGATTGAAGGCCTCTCCGAGGTCACGCAGTTGTGACGGCTTGTGCCCCACAAGGGTGTTGACAAGGGCCGGGGGAATGGTAGAACAGTCAACAGCAGCGAGCAACACAACGTTGGCAAGTGAACGGATGCGTTAAGGAGGACGAATTATGAAGTTGGAGATTGGTCGCGTTGACGTATGGGTCGCCGGCATTAAGGACCGGCCCGGCGGACTGGCCGAAAAGCTTGAGGGTTTGGCGGAGGCCGGCGCCAATCTGGAGTTCCTTCTCGCGCGGCGGGTTCCCGGCAAGCGCCAAGAGGCGGTGGTCTTCGCGGCGCCGATACAGGGCGCCAAGCAAACGAAGGCCGCCCGGGAACTGGGGTTCCACAAGAGCAAATCGCTGCACGGGCTCCGGGTGAGCGGCCCGGACAAGCCGGGATTGGGCCTGATGCTGTCGCAGTCACTGGCGAAGGCCGACATCAATCTGCGCGGCTTCTCCGGTGTGGCGGTCGGCAAACGGGCCGTGTTCCACATCGCCCTCGACACCATATCCGACGCCGGCAAGGCCGCCCGGATCCTGAGGCGGCTCAACACCAAGGCCTGACGGCTGCCTACGCCACGTCCATTTCTTCGACGTAGGTCTTCATCCGGGCCAGCCGGGCTTTGAAGGCGTTGTATAGACCGTCCGAGGTCTCCCGCAACGTGCGTTGAGAGTTTGTGTGCCGATTGACGGACGTGGCGTAATCGACCTGCTTGATCACGTCGGCCGGGATCGAATCGGCGCCATTGAGGGCCCCGGAGATGCCGCCCGCCACGGCGGTGAGGCAATCGGTGTCGCGGCCCATATTGACACCCGCCTTCATGGCCTCCCACGTGTTGCCCTGCGTCATCCGGAGGACGCAGACGGCCTTCGTGACGATCTCATTGGCGTAGCTGTGAGCGTATGGGACGCCGCTGCCGCTGTACATCGAGTCGAACTTCTTTCGCATGTCGCGCACGTCGCGGCAGTCGGCGGTGAGCTTCAAGGCGCGTTCGAGCTCGCCGCGAATCCCCGCCGGCCGGAAGAAGCGCGTATCCACCTTGTCGCAATTGTCGAAGATCGCCGTGATGACGCTGTCCACCGTCGCACCGGGCTTCGTCGCAGCCGCGATGGCAATCACAGTGACCTCCGCCCACAGGATGCCGCGGCTGTTGGCGGTGTTGTAGAGCTGGCCGACCTCGCGCACGTCGTCGATGGCGCCCCGGATATCGCCGGCGTTGATCAGGCCGATGGGATGACATGACCGGGAGAGCGAGACCAGTCCGGCGTAGTCACAATATTTGCCGATATCGGCCGCCGGGATGTGCGTCCGGGCGATGGCCAGAAGCTTGCCCTCGAACGGCTCCGAGACCAGCCCCGCTGCGTTGGGGTTCATGTGGTCCACCCACGCACGACGAAGGTCCTCGGCGTCGATCCGGTCCTGCTTCTCGATGATCGCCGTAATCATGAGCTTCTGCCGCTCGACGCCGTCCTCGGTCGTCCCGGGCTCGCGCACCCAGTCCCGCTTGCCATAGTGAACGTACGGCAGCGGCTTATCGAGCAGCCCGTGCTCGCGCTCGATCCTCTCATACGGCCAGCCTTCGACCGCCGCCCCCATGGCCGAGCCGATATGGCAGGCCGCGATGCAGCCGAAGAACTTCTCCCGCAGGTTTACGCCGCCCGCGTTTGTCTTCGCTCCGGATTCGTCTGCCGCCAGTGCTTTTCCCGCGGAAACCGCCGCGGCCGTCGCCAGTGCGCCCCCAAGAAAGGAACGCCGCCCCACTGCATCAGTGCATACTCTCATGAATTGCCTCCCTTGAGCGCCCAGAACTCGGATTCGGTTCGGGCCTGCGATAGATATTCCTCGATCTTTGCCACAACTTCCGGATGACGGCCGGCAACATTGGTCGTCTCGCCGATGTCCTTTTGCAGATCGTACAACTCCAGTTCGCCACCGACCGAGCGGACGGCTTTCCACCGGCCGAAGCGCACGGCCTGCTTCGAGCCGCGCTCGTGAAACTCCCAGTACAGATACTTGTGCCGCTCTTGTTTCTTCGGGATACCCAGGAGCGTCGGGGCCATGCACAGGCCGTCGGTGTTCTCGGGGGCCTTGCCGCCGGCAAGCACCGCGAACGTCGGCAGGAAATCCCAGAAGGCGCTGACGTGGCCGGTCACGGCGCCGGCTTCGATCCGCCCGGGCCAGCGCGCGATCAGCGGGACGCGGATCCCGCCCTCGTACAGGTCGCGTTTGGTGCCCCGCAGCGGGCCGTTGCTGTCGAAGAACTCGGGGTCGGAGCCGCCCTCACGATGCGGGCCATTGTCGCTGGTGAACAAAACGATGGTGTTCTCGTCGACGCCGAGGTCCTTGAGCTTTTGCATCAGCCGGCCCATGTCGCGATCGAGTCGGGTAATCATCGCGGCCCGGCCCTTCTCCGGCTCCGGCCAATCCTCGTCCGCATAATTCCCATATTCCGGCACTTCCATGCCCTGTTGGCCCGCTTCGTTGTTGGCGTGCGGAATCGTCACGGCCAGATACAGGAAGAAAGGACCGGCCTTGTTCTCTTCAACGAACTTGAGCGCTTCGGCCGCCAGCAGATCGTGCGAATATTCGACCTTCTCCGTCGCAACGCCCGCACCATCCTCGCGCCCGCCGGCGACCTGGTTCTTCAGGTCAACACGCTCGTCGTTGCGAAACAGAAACTCGGGGTAGTAATTGTGCGCGTGGCGCTGGCAGAGATAGCCGAAGAAATAATCGAAGCCCTGGTTGTTCGGCGTACCGGTGCTGCCGGGCCCGCCCAGGCCCCACTTGCCGATCAGGGCCGTGGTGTAGCCGGCGCGTTTTAGCACGTTCGGCAGTGTCACCGTGCCCTCGGGCAAGGGAAGCTGTCCCATAGGCTGGATCTCCCGGTTGCCCCGGACGTAGGTGTGCCCCGTGTGCAGGCCGGTCATCAGCGAGCAGCGCGAAGGCGCACAGACGGTGCTGCCTGCGTAGTGATCCGTGAAGCGCATACCCTCTTCCGCCATCCGGTCAATGTTCGGCGTACGGATCTGTTTCTGGCCGTAGCAGCCAAGATCGCCGTAGCCCAAGTCGTCCGCTAAGACGAAGATGATGTTGGGTGTCTTCGGCCCTGCTTTCACTCTGTTCCGGTGCGAAGGTTGGCTGCATCCTGTAAGAGTCACCGCCGCCAGGCCCGCGCCGGCCGATTTGAGAAAACGCCGTCTGCTGAGATTTTCGACCATCTCATTCTACTCCAACGAAATCCAGGAGACTCTATCGAGCGAGCATTGTAGCCGTGCGCAGAGGCAGTTGCACCATGATTCTGAGGACATCCCAGGCTACGCGGCGCGAGCCCTGTCCGCTGCCCGCGTCAAGCGGCGGGGACCGGATTCTCCGTAGCGCTTTGCAGCCTCAGGCACGCCAACAGTCGGGGCCGGAAGAGTCGACTCCTCAGTCCGATCAGAACAAACGAAAGGGAGATCAGCGTGACGCATGTCCCCATAACCAAGCCTGCGATGAGCAGGTAGATCAGGATCTGAACGAGCATGCTCGGCCACTCGCCGGAGAGCGCGGACCAGACGGCGAACAGCAGAAACATACCGACGACCGACACGGCTATCGTCCCGAGGCTCAACAGCACGATGAGCCGGAAGGGCCTGTATCGCCCGCGGAGCATCCATCCCGCCAGCGCATATCCCAGCACGACCGCTGCCGTCAGAATGCTCACCAGAAAGACGAACTGAGCCGTCTCGCCGCCGAGACCGAAACCGAAGGACAGCGTTCCAACGAAGGCCACGCCGACGGCGACGGCCAGGGCGCCGATCAACATCTTGAGCCAGGAACCATCTGCAAACCGATGTCCCACCAGCCACAGGGAGGCGGTCCCAACCGCCAGGGACAGCACCATCATCGCGAAGACTTCGTTGTCCGACGCGCCGAACGGCAGCAGCCTTGCGACACCGAGCCAGACCACATACACGCCCAGCACGGGCACGAGAATAAGCAAAACGCCCGGCGTGCGATTCGCTCTCGGCACACCCATCGCGAGGACCAACACAATCCACAGGGCCATACCGGGAACACAGTAATACCAGTGCCACGTGTAAAGCGTCGGCTCACCTTTCGTCGGACCCAGCGCCCCCAGATTGTTCGATGGGACGATTTTCAACTCACCACATGCATGGAAAGGTACTCGCCACGAGTACGAGCACATCCCGCCTCAGCCATACTCGAAATCGCCGGAGGCCACCTCACGCTCGCCCTTGTACACGACAAACGTCGGAGGCCCGGACCTGGTGGCGGGCACGTACCTTTCGCCCGCCTGCCCGTGCAGCTCGTAGTTCAGGATCATTGACCGGGCGCGACGTTCCACGCGCACGACCTGCCGGAGCGGCGCCCCGACCTTCAGCGTGGCCGGCTGACCCGGCGCAACGGTGATCCACTGCCCTTGCTCTTTGGGCATCAGGTAGGTTGGGCACGTGTAACCGCCCTCCAGCGCGACCTCGGACAGACGATACTTGCCGGCAGGCAGCGTGAGGATCTCGCCTGGCGCACTGAACCGAGGGTGTTGGCCCTGCTCGCTCTCCAACGTCAGGTTCGTGATGCCACCCCCCTCGATGTGAAGCTCACCGGTTGCAGGCGAATCCTCCGACGGCGCCTCGCCCGCAAACGCGCATGCGTAGATGAGCATCGCGCCAAGAAAGGCTCCTACAAAAAGACCGCTACTCGATTTGCCCAAGTCAGACATAGGACTACTCCTTCGCCGGTTGGGAATCAGGGTAGCCGATTGCGTCCGCGTCCGCCAGCCAAAAAACAATCTCATTGAGTCCGCCCAGGGTATGTCAATCGCCGCCGACGGCGAACTTTCGCTGGCGGTCCGGCGTACAATCGGGTATAATCGCGAGACAGGTGTATGGCTCTTTGACACAAGTGAATATGGGGGCGAACGGCTTCGACCGGATGGTGGATGGATAAGCTGCGTGCCCAGGACACCGGTTGGCCTGGCTAATCATCCGGTACCTAAACCTTAAATGGCAACTACCAGTATGCCATGGCTGCGTAAATAACGCGGCCCGTCCTGTCGGATTTCCGCCTGCGGGTCCGGCAAGGGCGCCAATCAGCGGGCTGGTCTTCGTTGGTCGTCCGGGCCGACGGGGACGAGATGCACCGGAATAGCCGATCTGAGAGCCTGTCGCTCGGCGCTCGGTGACGCGAAATCTCAATCGAACGACTACGCACGTAGATGCTTGTCTTGAAACATCTCGGGACGGGGGTTCGAATCCCCCCGCCTCCATTGTATTTCACTTGCGATAGACCTGTTGATTGCAAGGGCTGAGATGAATCGCCGCGAGCCTCCGCCGGCTTGCGGTGCACGCTTAGTGCACATTCTGAATCAAACCGCGGCTCCGGAAGCACGTTCTCGACGATTCTCTCTGCCAGTTCTGCAAACCGCTCATCGCGCCTCCGGCAGCACGTGTTCAACGTCACATCCAGCGCCGAAAGGCGAGCCAGAAACGCACATGCGCACAGCGAGCGTACGCATTACGCCTCAATAGTAATCACTCCTACCTACTCTGCAGGGGTTCAAGAAATGCCAAGAAAATTGGTGTTTTCCATCCACATAACCGTAGATCTTCTTGACTCGCACGCCCGGAAAGTCTATCATGGATAGCCAGCAAGGAGGAGCGTTTCCCGATTCGCATAGGTGCAGGACTATTGTCTCTGTATGACAAGGAGCGAACCATGACAACTCCAACTGTCCGCCGTGCCGTAGCCGTCCTTCTCCTCATCACATCCACAGTTCTCGTTATGACGATTTCTACCGACTCACCTCTTGACGCCCGAAGTCCAGAAGAACCGACATCGGAACCGAAGACCACGCCCCCTCAGGTACCGACATGGTTCTACGATCAACTCACGACAGCCCGACATCGTGTGGCGGATTTGGAGAAGCAGTTGGAAATGCTCACGGAGGAAACGAGACGCGGCTTTCCCGGCCTGCATTTCGCCTTGCGCGACATGAAGGGGCTTGTCATTGAGGTTGAAGACCTGCCCCTCGATGCAGTCCGTTATGGACTGACCAAGAAGAATATCATTGACGCCGTAAAGGCTCGCCTCCAAAGACACGGCATCAGAGCCCTTACGCACGACGAGGCCCTGGCATCTGGGAATCGTGAAGACCTCCAAATAGCATTCAGCCCGGACCTTTGTGTTGAGATTACCATGCTGCCGTTCAAGTCAGCCATTTACGACGCTGTCGTTACGGTCGCGCTGGAGAAAGACGTCTATGGGGTCGGCCCCTCGCACAAAGATATGGGTATGCCAGAAGTGGCAGAAGCAGCCAGAAATTCCGAGCGGGCATCGGCCGATCTCTACAGTCTGAGCGACTCGCTCCCTGATTATTCAAACCGGACGGACGAGATGCAGAAGAAGTGGGATAAAGCACACACGCACTGGAAACAGGCCGAAGCCAAATACAAGGCGGCCTGCGATCGCGCGATGGAGGAATTCGTGGCTGGCCGTCCGCCAGATTCGCCTTGGCAACGGCCTACCTCCTGCACAGAATGGAAATGCACCCTGTGGATGCGCGGTGCCCTAAAGAGCTTTGCGGAAGACGAACGCAACGCCCTCGATGATCTGGTAGACGTCTTTGCCCGTGAGTTCCGGAAGGCCAATCCCGTTCAACCGCCGTCGTGACCGAAGCAACAGCAGCATCGAGATTCGAGAGAGGTCTTTCCTGCGCGCATAGGAAGCCCCCGCGATTTGATGAGGGAGAGGAAGCGAGACTATACGCAGGGGGCTTCTCGGCTCATGCGAGCCAGCCTTTCAGCGTAACGTGCTTGTGTAAGAAACTATACACCGTCTCCTTAAAAAGATTGCCTTGCCCCCTACGCAGATTCTCCAAAGAAGGGAATTCATCTATTTTGCTCTCCAACCACGCGGGGAGACCCAATATAGTTCGCGCAACTTGGTGTTGAGTGAACTTGCGCATAGACTCACTCTGCATACCGAGCCTACCGAGATTCGTCGGATGATAGCCAAATCCCAGAAGATACACACGCGTGGCGTTGGAGAGTTGTAGACGTGCCTGACAGAATGCCTCCGAATTCACTTCTCCCTCCGACAAAATGATGACGCTGTCAGCGGCCCTTCTGACATTCTCTATCGTATGGCGTGCGCCGTACGGCACAATGTGGCTCGCGTCTGTTGTGCCCTGCCAGGGTAGCTTGCCAAGACTGCCATAGACGTGTTCAACACGAATGAAACTGGCAGCAGTTCTGGCGTCATCATTGCCGATGCCGTAGGATTCTTGGAGAGCCGTGAACAAATAGTGCTCAAATGAGCGGTCATAGTTGAACGTGATAATGCTGAGTTCATTGGCTTCCAAGTCTTGCCATTTGACCGCACCCTCTGTTAGCATATTGAAAAGCAACTCGTACCAGTTATCCTCATGGTCGGAGTCACTTCTATTGTTGCGTTTCCCCATCGGGAACAAATGCTTATCGCTCTCGTGAGGTAGCAGCATTGCAGCAATGGCGGCTTTGCCAACGTCCTGCAATTCCGGCCTGCGTTCCAAGAAGGCATCAATCGAGGATTGCCCTGACCTGCCAAGGCTTTGTGCTAAGCAGTTGATTTGCTTCTCTGAAAAGCCACATTCAGTGAGAAGTTGGCGTGCACCTTTCTGTGTGCTAAGTCGTACGACTTTATCTTTTAGCTGCTTCCCCGTTGGAAAGTCATACGGAGCACTCGCCCCCGCCCCCAACACCAGCACCGTCCTTGTGGTAATCATTGTTCCTACCCTTCGCATTGTGGCGAGCATGAACAGGAAGGTGCAGGTACAGGATTTGGCTCGATACCCGGCCGGTTCAGGTAGTTTCTGAGTCGGGGACACCCACGCCCTGTGTATACCAGCACCAGTTGGTCTATGATCGCTGTGAGAAAAGATATAACCTCGTCATATTCACTGGTAGCCTGCTCACAAACCCACTCTCCCGTCTCATCTTCCTTCCGAGGAGTGCGAAAAGCCCACGTACCTTTGCCCACAACACAAATACTCTTGACGAGCGGACACGTTGCCCATCCTGAATCATGCTCTATGTATCTCTTTAGTTCATCTTTGACCTTCAGGTCGGAACGAAACGCAAACAAGGTTCTGGTCACCACAGCCACGCGCCACTGTTTGGCTTCAGGATCATATACCCGACTGGTGTATCTCAATTGGGGCATCTTCCGACTACTTGTGAGTGCTTCATCAAGCGTCGTAGCGTTCAATTCGCTCTTGACCTCAACTGTTGCGAGGCACGCGTCAACTGGAAATGTTCCGAACCGATCACCGTATAGAATTGGGGAAAGAAGTCTGTCCGAGTATATGACCACATCGGTTTCACCAGATTCTCTGCCGCGCGCATCGATGATCGTGCCGGTTCCAATCTTGAAGTCCGGAGACAACAACGGATCAAATAGATTCTGGACAGCTATTTCCCTCACTCGGCCTTTGAGCCCTTCGTGAGAAAGCAATGTAGCCTCCTCATACTCAGCCATTGCCCCCTTGATCTTTGAGATGATGCGATTTCTGAATATGTTGCCTTCCATCAATTCCTTGCTCCCAATCGTTCCTCAGGTGCCTGCTTGTACTTCCGTGGCCTGTATTCCAGGCTCACCAAGAACACTTTGAAATCTTGATCGTTCGCCTTGGACGTCTCATCCATCAGCAGCTCAATCACCCGGTACAATTCCGTCAACTGCTGCATGGTAACAGGCTCACCCCCCTCATAGACGCCCTCATGGACATCCAAGAGAAGACGAGCTGTCCGCTGGACCTCAGCCTTTTCCATGCCAGAATCATACAGGTGGGATGCCCAGAAAGCAAACTATTGCTTGATCTATGATGCTGAGAGTGTTAGCATTCGGTAGATTGTGGAGTGTTGATAATGGCTAATGCGAGTGTCAAGTCTGTCTCGGCGTGGTGGTCGAATCTGCGATTTCCCGGAATCGTACTCGGTGCATCTCTTATATCCATGTGTGGCTGCAGAGAACCCGCCCAACACAAAACGCCCGAAGATCTGAAAACGTCTTCCAGGTTGGCGACAGTCAAAGACGACGCGCGCCAATCGAATCGGCGAGTGGCTGCTGAGCACGAGACGCGTATACAGCGTCATGGCTTTGCAGTCCTGGATTTCCACCGCAGGCAAAGCGATTCGGGCACAATCTGGATTGTGGGAGAAGTGCAAAACCGAGGGACTATCTCCCAGGGGGTAGAACTCCAGGGCATCTTGCGAGACCGCGCTGGCCGAGTAGTCGCTGAACGCACATTCTGGCCTGCATCGACAACGAACATCCGATCTGGCGAAACTTGGCCTTTTGAATACCCCTTCGGCAGATACGGGAACGTGGCGCACATCGAGTTGCGGATCATCCGCGTGCAGCAGTGGGATTGACCAAGTCTGGCTCAACACAAGACTGGTAGAGGCCGGTGCGAGCACTGCCGTTCCCAGCTATATGGCGGCTGAGAAGGCTATCGCCATGGTAGCCGGTTCGAGAACCGAAAGCCTCCATCCATCGACAAAAGTCTCTCAAAGTCCGCCGGTACTGTGATCCGGAAGAGACCTTTCGCCCAGCCTCATTTCGGCAGTGTTGGGGCGGAGGGGGGCCTTCTGTGCAGCGTCGTGCTCTTGCCCCATGCAACCTACTTCCCTTTTCAGACCCCTGCAGGCAGGGACCGAAATCGCCTCCTAATTCAGAGACCCCTCTGTCTCATTCTTGCTGACGACATACAACTTTGCGTGGAATCGGACAACATATTGCTTTACCATAGAGCGGTGATTCTCGCATCACAGTGGACATTGACGTCTATATCTTGGGAGAAGTCAGATGCGATTTACCAGGATAAATCTTCTCCTCGCGATCATAGGCCTGGTTGCTCTACACGGCTGCTCAGGAAGAGGAACATGGTTTCCGAAGGGCGATCATCCCGTACGCACACAGACTTACTGGGACGAGGACCCAGAACGTCGCATTCCCTTCGGTTATGAAGAGACTCGTCACCAAACAAATTCGAGAATAGAGGAACGACGGGAGCGACGGTAGCGATGTGGCCTATTTCTGACTCTCATGGCAGAGACAGACAGTGAGCGCGTCTTGGGGGCCCGGACAAGAACAACACAGGGCCGGGCAGAGGGGCTTCGCATAGCGCCGTGCTCCCGCCATGAACGACGTACCTCCATTCTCAGACCCCTGCAAACAGGGCAACCTATCACCCCACGTCCCGGCTCACCGTCCCTCATCCCTGACACCGGCCTGGCGAACTCCTGGGGCCCTGTCGGAGGGCCGCCGGATGGATGAGGTGAGTAGGCCCACGCTTCTGGTTAGCAGAGCCCCGCTATGGCTGGACAGACAAATAGACCCTACGGGTATGCGGTTCGCGACGTCGGCTGGCTGGTCACGTCCTGCCCGGAGAACCATCAAACAAACTGTGTCTGTCCCGGCATGGCCATGGGCCGGATGGGCAAGTCCATGTCCCAGGTTAGGTTCTCGGGCACGAGCCTTTCCTCGGAATTGAGGGCTTGGTCCCAGGAGATCTCTTTCCCGGTGTAGGCGGCCATGCGTCCCATGATGGCCATGAGCGTGCTGTGAGCCATCCAGACGCCATCATTGATGGGTTGGCCGCTGCGAATCGAGGCGAACAATTCGTCGTGCTCGACCTGGTACATGTCGGACTTGGGACCGCGATAGCGCCAAGACTCCTTGCCCGTGATGACGGGATCGCTCCAGCCTTTGATGGTGCCCACGCCGTCGGCGCCCATGACGTAGTCCGAGTTGTCACTGTAGCAACCGCTGATCTGACGCTGGGCCATGAAGGCGCGAACCCCGTCCGGGAATTCGTAGAAGACGTCGATGTGGTCGAAGATATTGCCTTCGTGGTTGGGGAACTGGCGGCCGCCGGTCGCCACCGCTTTGAGCGGGAGGACGCCGTTCATCGCCCAGGCAATCTTGTCGACGCTGTGACAGGCTTGTTCCACCAGCCCATCGCCGGACAACCAGACGAAGTTATACCAGTTGCGAAGCTGCCATTCGACGTCACTCATGCCGGCGGGACGCCGGCCGGCCGGAGGCATGGGTTTCACCGGGCCGGTCAGATAGGTGGCATAGACGGCGCGAATCGCGCCGATGGCGCCCTGGTGGATCTGCTCGTAGAAGGCGCGACGCGCCAGGTGATACCGCCAGCAGAAGCCGGCCACCAGGGCCAGGTTCTTGGCCTTGGCCATGGCGGCGGACTCGAGGACGGAACGCACGCCCGGAGCGTCGGTGGCCATGGGTTTCTCGCAGAAGATGTGCTTGCCGGCCTCGACTGCCGCACGCAGATGCTGCGGCCGGAAGCCGGGCGGTGTGGCCAGGAGAACGACGTCCACGCCACTGTCGATCACCTTCTGGTAACCGTCCAGGCCCACGAAGCAGGCACTGTTGGGGACCTTGACGCGTTGCCCGAATTGCTCGTTGCCCGCGAGGTTCTTGCGACTACTCTGCAAGCGATCCTCAAAGACATCGGCCATGGCTGTCAGGACCACCCCTTCACCGGTTGACAGGGCCTGCGCGGCAGCGCCGGAACCGCGGCCCCCGCAGCCGATGAGCCCGACTTTCAGAGTATCGCCCGGAGGGGCCGCAGAGGCCTTGCGAGTCAAGGCCAAGGGGCTTGCGAGAGCACCCCCAAGGGCGGCGACGCTGGAGGTTTTGAGAAACTGCCTGCGGGACGAACCGATCGCTGATAGAGATTTTGATTTTTCCATAGGAATATTTATACGCCTGAGTGAAAGATAGATCAAGGGGCAAGACCGACAGAATTTAGATTTGCTGCGATCGCCAGGCAATCGCCGGTCCGCCCGTACCGGTCAGACGGCCCCCGCAGTGCATTGTCGAAGTCCGGAGACCGTGGGAAGATCATGTCCGAGTTCCGCCCCTGCGCTGTGGACCGGCGTGGGACAGCCGCCTTGATATGCTCCGGCAGCTTCGTCCACGCGACTGTGATTCCGACGTCGGCGCTGTGTCCCCGTCTCCTTTCGGTGTCGAATCCCCGCCTCCATTTTCCATGCTTGGGAATCAGGCGATGCTGCGCGAGACAGACGGGGAACGGAGCCCCCCTCCCAATGGACCTATGTCGAACGCCGGGAGGGCAAGCTCCGCAAGCGGCGCTCTCAGCGCGGGCGGAGCGGTAACTCCGTACCGATAAGCGGGTTAAGAAAATTTGCTTGTCTTCGCCGTCGGGATACCGGATAATGTCCGCGCGCCCTTCGGCCTGCGCGAGGACGTGTGGCGGGTCTGCATCGCATGGGACGGGCCCGGAGAATCGGCACGAGCACAGGCGGGCGTTGATTTCGGCAGAACCAGATAACCTGAGAATCGGGGAGATCAATATGAACGATAGTCCGGTCGGTCAGAGCAACACGGCCGAGACGACTGATTGTCTCGAGGCCGTCGGGGTTTTTCGGGGATGGAAGAACTTCTTCTTTGTGCTCGTGTTGATCTGCCTGTTGCTGGTGCAGGTCGCCTTCTGGCTCGTCGATCTGGGCGTCGTTGAGACGGCGTCGGCCGAGGCCACCGGCAAGACGCCGCTGGTCGGCCAGATGGACCTCACCGAGAACGCCATCGCAGAGGTCCTCGCCGACGCGAACGCACCTGACGCGAATGCCGCCCAAACCGAGACGCACGAGGAAGGCTTCATCGCGGGGGTTCTTGGAGGGTTCGATTTCCCGTTCCTGTCACGGACCATCGATTTGGTCAACGGCATCCTGATCGTCACCGCGGTCCTGTACGCCCTGGCGATGTTCTTCAGTCTGCTGGTCTCGCTGGTGGGCAGGCTCGGCGGAATCAACCACATCTCGCGCGCCTTTGTCCTTTCCCTGATCCTGGTCGTCCTGATCATCCCCTGGCAGAAGCTGTTCGGCTCGAACGTCGTCGGGGTCGTCTGGGCGCCGGCCGAGCTGGTCGAATGGCTGGGGGCCAAAGATGACAGCACGGCGAACATGATCATTTACTACCTGCGCTTCGTCGGCTACTGGCTCGTCGTCATGCTGCCGCTGCTGATGCTCTCGCAGGTCCGCAGCGCCCGCTGGTCCAAGGCGATCCTCCGCCGGCTCGAAATCATCTAAGATCCGGACGGTAATGTTCGTGGGTTCCATTCTGATGGAAATGGGCCGACGGTCCGTTCGCCGCCGGCCCTTGTGGGTTTGGCGTGTGGCCAATTCTTGCTACGGCTTCACCACGCGGTTGTAGATGCGGACATCGTCAATCAGGCCGGACCAGAGGCTTCCCTGCTCCAGGCTGACGCTGCCGCCGATGATCAGTTTGCCCGCCGGCGCGCTCACTTCGCTCAACGGCTCTCTGGCCGCTTCTTCCTCGTCCACGCACAGGATGCGGCTTGTGCCATCCCACACGAGCACAACGCGGTGCCACTGCCCATCGGTGACGACCACATCGGAAAACAGAGGTGTTCCTGCTCCAGCCGACGCGCTCAGGTCGGTCATGAGGCTCCCATCGATAGGATTTGTGTACAACCATCCCACGCCGCCCTGCGGGGAGACAATAGCTTGCCCGGGAGCCCCATCCTTGATCCAGACGCACACACTGAAAGGACCATTCCCTAATCCCACAGGGGAATCCGCCAAAACGAAATCATCGACGCCGTCGAAGGCGAGTGCGCCGCCGATCTTGCCGCCTTGCGGCTGCCAGGTCGCATTGCCCATCACCATGGCATCGTCTCCGCCGACACTGTCCGCAGCCGCCATGCCTTCCGTCTCGTCCAAGGCCCAGTGGGCGATGAGGGTCGGGTCGTACACGTCCTTCTCCAGGTATTCGGCCAAGACGAAAAGGTCTTGCTCATCCACAATGCCGTCGCCCCAGGCATACGGGCCAATATCGCACACGGAATCGCTTTCGCCCCAATGCTGCGTCAGGAGCACGACCTCCGTGCCATTGACCCGGCCGTCACCGTTGAAGTCAACCACGGGGAGGATGGGCGCTTGCCAGATGTCCCTTATCGAAGTCCCAATCCCGTTGTCCGGGCGAGAGGAAGTAAAATATAAGACCGAGCCATTAGGTGAGATACGCGGAGCAACTTCATACTCACTCGTATTCATATCAGGTCCAAGATTAACCGGCGGTTCCCAAGGATCTGCGGTGCTCTTACGCCGGGTCATCCACATATCCGATCGACCTAGACCGCCAGGTCGCCAGGGCCCCGAAACCGAGTCCCAGCCGGAGAAAACGAGCACCAAACCATCGCGTGAGAGGCATGGACATGCATCATCTGCCGAACTGTTTACGACTGGTCCCAAGTTCTCCGGCTCGCCCCACGGGTCGCTCGTGCTGCTCCGGGTGGCTACCCAGATATCGCGCCCGCCGTATCCGCCGGGCCGATTCGAGTGGAAGTACAGCTCCAGGCCATCCGGTGCAATCCAGGGTAGTGATTCAGTATCAGAAGTGTTTATGGAAGGCCCGAGGCTCACAGCCTCTTCCCACTCGTCGTTTGTGCTGACCCGGGTCGCAACCCATATGTCGCAACCGCCAAAGCCATTGGGCCGCGTGGAGGCAAAATACAGCTCCAGTTCATCTCTCGAAAGACACGCAGAGCTATCTGCGTGGGCACTGTTTACTGTAGCCGCCACGCGGACGGGAACGGACCACGGATCGTCCGGTTCTGCTCTTGTGGACACATAAATGTCCCAATTTGCAGACGTGATCCTCCCGTCGATGGGCCTGTCGAAATACAGTTCCAGGCCGTCAGTCGAAATGCAGTTAAAGTACCCCGGCCCGGTGTAGTTGACAGGCTCATCAAGAATCGCAGGCTCGCCGAAGACGAAATCTGCGTTCGCGGTTCCACCGCCGGATAGGATGACGATTGCTGTCGAGGTCAGGATCCAAGATATCCTCTGTGCTCTCATGGTAGGCTCCTCCTTTCGGTTGTCACCTTGCCATTATACCATTTGCGGGCCAATTCCCGCAGGCCAGCCACAGTGGCCAGCTCCAGGTATAAAACTGGAAAAAGTCGAAATACTGCGCGCACTCCTGATATTTCTTTGAGGAGTGCTCACAAGTGCTTGCGTAATAAGTGTTTAGTGAGTACACTAAAATGACGAAAAATCTCTTGAGAGACGTACGGAGTCTCTGTGTCACAGCCTTGTCTGGTGGCGGAACAACGTCGCCGGGACCCGGGAGGTGGCTTCTCTGTGAGCCCGCAAGACCATACAGACATTGGGGGGACTCAAGAGGCCTTCTTGACGACGCACTGGTCTCTCGTGGAGAGCGTCGAGGCCGATTCGAGCGACGACAAGAACCGTGCCCTGATCGGGCTCTTGCTGGAACGCTACTGGAAGCCCGTTTACTGCTACCTACGCTGCCAAGGCTACGCCAACGAGCCGGCCAAGGACCTGACGCAGGGCTTCTTCCACGAAGTGGTCCTTGGGCGGCAACTCATTCAACGGGCCGACCGCTCCCACGGGCGTTTCCGAACCTACCTGCTGCGCGCCCTCCACAATTATGTCGCGACGGTCCGTGCGGCTCAGAGAGCCCAAAAACGCGCTCCCGCTGGTCAGCTCATACCGCTCGACATGGTCGATCCACCAGGGTTTTCTCGCATAACGCAGGAGTTCACACCGGAAGAGTCGTTTGATTATGCGTGGGTGTCCGCACTCTTGGAGCGCGTGCTGGAGGAAGTGGAGACGAAGTGCTATGAGGACGGCAAGACCGTCCATTGGCACGTTTTTCACGAGAAGGTCCTGGCGCCGATCCTGGACGGTGCAGATTCCGTGTCTCTGGCCGAGCTCTGTCACAAATACGGGATCGAGAACGCGCGGGCGGCCTCTAACATGATCGTAACGGTGAAGCGACGTTTCCGGTCGATTTTGCGCGAGCACCTTCGCAGCACCGTCCTGTCAGATGGCGAAATCGCCGAAGAATCGGAACAAATCGCGCGGTTTCTACCGCGAATTGCGCAGGCTCGGAGATAATTCCAGTATATATATTGGCCGGCCGTGAAGGACCCGAAGCCGGTGCAGAGTAAGGGCACGGAAGATCCGAGGTGCGTGTCTACTCACTCACAGGGCATTCGCAATGGGCAAGGCTTCGTTATTTGATCTCGGTCCTGACGGGCTGAACCGACTCTTCGCGTTGGGTCAAGAGGAGGCAGAGGCCGGCGAGAAGCCCGAAGGCGAAGAGGTCGATTTGTCGTCCTCGGCAGCGGTTTCGACCGAGTCCATCGGCTCCTGGGTGGACCGATACAAGCTCGTTCGCGTTCTGGGCGAGGGAGGCATGGGGATTGTCTATTTGGCCGAACAGGAGCACCCGATCAACCGTCAGGTGGCCTTGAAGGTGATCAAGCCCGGCATGGATTCCCGCCGGGTGATCGCGTGCTTCGAAGCGGAACGGCAGACGGTGGCGCGGCTGGACCATCCCAACATCGCGCATGTCCACGATGCTGGCACAACGACGAGCGGCCGACCCTATTTTGTGATGGAGTATGTCGAGGGACTGCCTGTCACGGAGTATTGCGACCGAAACAAGCTCAGCGTAAACGAGCGCCTGGAACTTTTTGGGCAGATTTGCCAGGCGGTCCACCACGCTCACCAGAAAGGCTTCATTCATCGGGACATCAAGCCTTCCAACATCTTAGTGACCCTCCAAGACGGCCGGCCCATACCCAAGGTGATCGATTTTGGCGTGGCTCGCGCCCTGAGTCAGCCCCTAGCCAAGGAGACTCTCTTCACACAGCAAGGCCAATTGGTGGGGACGCCAGAATACATGAGCCCCGAGCAGATCGACCTGGCCGACGAGGGAGCCGATACGCGCTCAGACGTCTATTCGCTGGGTGTGCTGCTTTACGTCTTATTGACGGGTGTACTGCCGTTTGAATCCGATACGTTGCGTGGAAGCGGCCTGGAGCACCTGCGAAAGGTCATTCGTGAGCAGGATCCCAAGACACCGAGCACGCGTCTGACAGGATTGGGGGATAGGGCCACCGAGGTTGCCGTCAATCGCCGGACCGAAGTCCGTGCCCTGGCTCACAGTCTCCACAAGGAACTGGAGTGGATCCCCCTCAAGGCCATGCGCAAAGAGCGCGAGCAGCGGTATCAATCAGTGGGGGAGCTGATCCAAGACATTGGCAACTACCTTGCGAGGACTCCACTGATCGCCGGCCCGCCGAGCGTCTCCTACCGGCTCAAGAAGCTCATAGCCCGAAACAAGGCGTTGGTCGTCGCGACTGTGCTCGTAGCTATTACGGTCTCTGTCGGCTTGATCGTTAGCTTGACGATGTACGTCCGCGTCCAGGTCCAGAGCGAACGTACACAGGCGGTCAGCAATTTCCTGAGCACCTCGGTGCTCGGAGCTCTTGATGCATACAGAACTCAAGGTGGAGAGGTCACGCCTGTCTCCGTACTCGATGCCGTCTCAGAGGCCATCGAGAGCCGATTCGATGATGTACCTCTGGTTCAAGCGAAGGTTCGGTATGGACTGGGAAAGGCCTACTGGAGCCACGGTCAGTACGACGCCAGCGTTGAGCACCTGAAGCAAGCCTGGGGTCTTCAGTGCCAAGAACTTGGTGCTGGTGATCTCACTACGGTGGCAACCGGGTTCCAGCTTGGCGTCGCCCTTCTCGAAGCGGGCCGTTGCCGAGAGGCTGAGCCGGTTCTTCTCGAAGTGGTAGCGCAACGCACCCGTCAGTTGGGAGAGACTGACAGGCGGACGCTTTGGGCCATGAACATCCTTGCCCGTGAGTACATGAATCTGGCCGAGTACGCTCAGGCCATGCGATTGTCGGAGGATGCGCTCGGTGCGGCGCGACGCGCAGGGGACGACGAGAATGCAGAAATGGCTGCGCATACGATAGGTCTGATACACAACGAGCAGGGTCATTATGACGATGCCGAGCGATGGTTGGGCAGGGCACTCCAGATGGCGGAGCATGTGAGAACAGAGGACCATCCGGTCCTCGGGAACATCCGCTGTCTATTGGGGTCGGTATACAGGGCACAGGGGCGTTATGATGAAGCGCAATCCTTGTTGAATGAGTCGTTGGCCCGAGCGAATCGGATCTTTGGAGAAGACCACTGGCAGACCTCCACGCCATTGCGAGAATTGGCCCGTCTTTATGTTGCGTGGGACAAGCCCGAAGAAGCCGCCAGATGGCGGGCAAAACTCACTACCAGTAACACGACCGAAATGGGCTCTTCCTCCGGCAGCATTCGCTATGACGCATCTGACAAGGCATACGTGATCCACGGCAGTGGCATGGCGATCTGGGACAACTTTGACGAGTTTTGCTTTGCCTACAAGGAGCTGTCCGGCGATGGTTCAATGACGGCGAGGATTGACAGTATCGAACATGTCAAAGGGTGGACCGAGGCGGGTATCATGATCCGCAATGCTCTTGAGCCAACCTCGGAACATGCTTCCGTTACCATCACCGTCAACGGCGTAATCGGCTTCCTGCACCGCGCCGCAGCGCGAGAACGGACACGAAGTGTTTCCATCTATCCGAGGGACTTCGTATTCCCTCACTGGATCAGACTCACACGAAAGGGAAATACATTCACAGCAGAACACGCCAATGACGGCATTGCTTGGAAACCCGTGGGTACGTGTGGTCCCAATATGCCCAGTTCGGTGGAGGCGCCGACGAGTGAGACTGTGTATGTCGGCTTAGCGGCTTCATCGCATGATCCCAGGCGCGCGGCGGAGGCGCGGATTTCCAATGTGAGCTTCACCGGCAATGTCAGTCCAGGTGGCCCATTCACTGTGTCAGAGGATATATCTCTACTCACGGCGTTATCGCAGACCGACCGTGGCAGAGATCGGGATGAGTGAGGATATGCACATAGGCATAGCCGTAACCCGTCATGCTGGCCCTGGCGTGTCCGCTGAAGCGAAGTTCTCGAACGTATCCGTGACGGGCGAGGTTGGAGTCCGCAGGCAAGTTCCTCTGGTCCGAGGACATCGGCTTTCAGATCATCGCATTGCCCAAGGAGTAGGGCCGACGGTCCGTTTGCCCCCGGCCCTGGTGGGTGTGGCGTGTGGCCAATCCTTGTTACGGCTTGACGACGCGGTTGTGTCGATCCGCACGTCGCCGATCGGGTCGGTGCAGAACGTGTCAGGTGTCGTGGCCCTTCGGCACCCGATGGCTATCCTGCCGGCAGACATCGCCAATCCCTCGTCGGAGAATCCGGCGGCGTGCCCGCGTCTCATGGAGCAAACCTGCCCCGCATGACATCCGTAGCAGAACAGGCCGACAACGTGTTTGGCGACAGTGCTTTACAGAAGCGGGGTCTCGGATATACTGGTTCGGGTATGGCGAACGGCGATGACAATTCGGTCGGTCTGGTAGAGACGCAGGTCGTGCGGCTCGTGGAGCCGGAGGCGCCGCTGCGCCTGGAGTGCGGCAAGACGCTCGGGCCCATCGACGTGGCCTACGAGACCTACGGGCAGCTCAACCCGGCCGCAGATAATGCCATTCTCATCTGCCACGCCCTGAGCGGCAACGCGCACGCCGCCGGCTACAGCAGCCCGGACGACCGCAAGGGCGGCTGGTGGGAGGGCATGGTCGGGCCGGGCAAGGGCATCGACACGAACAAATACTTCGTGATCTGCTCGAACTTCCTGGGCGGCTGTGCCGGGACGACCGGGCCTTCCTCGGTCAATCCCGAGACCGGCCGGGCCTACGGTCTCGATTTCCCCATGATCACCATCGCGGATATGGTCAAGGTCCAGAAGCTGCTGCTCGATAAGCTGGGCGTTCGGCATCTCTTGGCCGTGCTCGGCGGCTCCATCGGCGGCATGCAGGTCCTGCAGTGGGCGATTGCCTACCCGGACATGATGGACGCCGCCATCCCCATCGCCACGACGACCCACCTCGGGGCGCAATCCATCGCCTTCGACGCGGTCGGCCGAAATGCCATTCTGGCCGATGCGGATTTTGCGAACGGGCAATACCACGACCGAGAGGGGCCCGCACACGGCCTGGCCATCGCGCGGATGATCGGGCATATCACATACCTCTCCGAGGAGGGCATGCGCCGGAAGTTCGGCCGCCAGCTTCGCAGCGCCGAGCGGTACAGCTACGACTTCCACTCCGAATTCGCCGTCGAGACCTATCTCGACCACCAGGGCCAGACCTTCGTCGAACGGTTCGATGCGAACAGCTATCTGTACATCACGAAGGCGTCCGACTACTTCGATCTCCCGAGGGACTACGGCTCGCTGGAGAAGGCCTTCGCCGACGTCCGGGCCCGGTTCCTCGTGGTCAGCTTCAGCAGCGACTGGCTCTTCACGCCGGCCCAGTCGGAGGCCATGGTCGACGCCCTCGTCGCGAACGGCAAAGACGTGAGCTACTGCAACATCGCCTCGGCCTACGGCCACGATGCCTTCCTGCTGGAGAACGAAACGCTCGGCGCGTTCCTTTCGAGCTTCCTCGAGGCCACGCACAGCCCCGGCGTCCGGGCGGAGCCGGCCCTCGATCCGGATCACCCGAAGCGGCCTCTCTCCCGGTTCGAGCAGGCCCATCGAACGCGTGTGGACTACGAACTGATCGGGTCGCTGATCGAGCCGGGCAGCACCGTTCTCGACGTCGGCTGCGGCGACTGTGAGCTGTTGGCCAGGCTGACCGCCGACAAGAGGATCCAGGGCAAGGGCCTCGAGGTGGACCAGGATCTCGTGCTCGGCTGCGTTCGTCGCGGCCTCGCCATCATCCAGCGCGATATCGAGCGCGGGCTCGGCAGCTACACCGACAAGAGCTTCGATTACGTCATCCTGTCGCAGACCGTGCAGACGATCCAGGACCCGGAGCGGGTCTTCAAGGAGCTTCTGCGCGTCGGGCACAAGGTTATCGTCAGCTTTCCGAACTTCGGGCACTGGCGGTGCCGGCTGCAACTGCTCTTCTCCGGCCGGGCCCCGGTCACGCGGCAGCTCCCCTTCCGCTGGCACAACTCGCCGAACATCCACTGCCTGTCGCTGAAGGATTTCGACGAATTCTGCCGCAGATTAGGCGTCAGCGTCGAAAGGAGAATCCCACTGGTCAAGACCAGCCCCAGTCCGGTCCGGTTCGGACCCAACCTGTTCGCCGAGCAGGTGATTTTCGTGACGAGTAAGGAATAGCCCCAATTCGGGAAAAGGCCTATGGCAGAGCTTGAGCGTATCGGTGTCTCCCTCGACAAGGACCTGCTGGCCCAGTTTGACGGGCTCATCGCCGGGCAGGGCTACCAGAGCCGCTCGGAGGCAATCCGGGACATGGTCCGCCAGCAGTTGAGCCAGCAGCGGCTGGCCGATCCGGATACGGAGGCGGTGGCTGCCGTCGTGCTGGTGTACGACCATCACGCCACGAAGCTGACGGAGAAGCTGATCGCCCTGCAACACTCGCATCTGTTGCAGGCGATTTCCTCGCTGCACGTCCACCTGGACCGGCACGACTGCCTGGAGGTGGTGGTCCTTCGCGGCCGGGTCGGCGAGATCCACAGGGTCGGCGAGCAGATTCTCAGCATGAAGGGCGTCAAACTCGGCCGAATCAACCTCGTCGCCACCTGAGGCCGGACTCAAACGCCGTTTTGACGCGATTATTGCTTGACAGCCCTCACGGCGGTTGATATGAATGGGAACATCTTGGGCGATTAGCTCAGTTGGCTAGAGCGCACGGATCACACCCGTGAGGTCATAGGTTCGAGTCCTATATCGCCCATTGACATAAGGTCACCCGAATCAGGAACTTATGGTTACCCACCCCCTCGGTGGCGCGGCTGTAACGCAACCTAAAAGTGTGTCAAATGATGCGTTTGGGAGGTTACAGCTATGCGAACCGAGCAGTTTCCCAGCTATCGCCGCCAGCACGGCAGATCGTCCGACCGCGCCTATATCTGTCCCAATGGCCGTAGGCACTACCCGGGCGAGTACGGTAGCTGAGCAGCGAAGTGCCTTATTTCGCCTACGTCGGCCGTTTTCCGGTTGCCTGGCAAGCTCCTGTGCGTGAGCGTAGAACTGCCTATGCATCTACAAAGAGCAGCTGAAGCGAATTGCCCCCCTTAGGAGACCCAGACACATCCCTAACACGTGTGAGAAGGCCGTCAGCAGGCCGTACGGGCGCTTTCCCCGCTCTGACCAACGAGATGGCGGGGAAAAGGGCGAAATCTTATGCTTCGCCTCTGGCTTTGCGATTTGACCAGTCTCCTTGCTTTCACGCGCCAATTGCCTACCATCTCCTGTAACCATGGCGAATCCTCCATACAGAAAGTGAAGAACCGGCAGCCACTATGGCCGGGCCGTATGGAGGATAGGAAATGTATGGAAATAGATAGAGGGGGGTCAGGAGGCGTAACGAACTCTTGCCATGCGGCGAAGCCGCTTAGTCCAATTCGGGCCTTGTACATATAGGGAGGCACCATGCACATACCGTGCCCACACGGGTAATCGTATGAAATCTCGGCGATTGACTTCCTGCGTCACAAGCGTTAGAATAGAAGTGCGAACGTAGTTCGGCCTGAAGCATTCTATATGGGACGCAAATGAGGCTGTTTGCTTCGCGTGGAGTACTGTGAACGGGGGTGGGGAGAAGGGGTGATGCGCAAGACATCGAGGAGGATTATACCTCTCCTCGCTCTGGTTTTCCTGCTGGCGAATGCAGATACCCGAGTTCAGACAGCGACCGAGGCATCTGAAGTCGGACGTGGCGAGGACGCCAGCGGCGGAGTTCTCGTCCACTTTGACTACATTGAGGACGGGCAGCTCAAGGGTGGCGTCGTCACTGTCCCACTACCAATGACCAGTCTGAAGACAGGCCTTCGCATTCAATCGCGTTGGCCGGCCACCACTCTGGTCGACAATGGCCCCTCAGATAATCGCATAGACCTTGTCTTCGTGGGTGACGGCTATACGGCCTCCGAGCTCGGTGACTACGCTTCGCATGTGGCAAACATCATTGCTGGCTTTTTCGATGAAGAACCTTTCGCTTCTTACGCCAGCTATTTCAACGTGCATCGCGTCGATGTAGTCTCAAGAGAGTCCGGTGTGGATGAACCGGACAACGGCATCTATCGTGATACAGCGCTGGACATGGAGTATGGATGTTACTCCAATCCGTATCTTCTCTGCATCGATACTGACAAGGCTTGGGCAGCTGCCAGCAGCGCGGCTGATGCCGATCTGGTCATCGCGTTGGCCAACTCCGACCGCCACGGAGGCGCCGGGTATCCAGACCTTGCTACTGCAGGAGGAGGCAACTATTGGGCAGCCGGACTGACGCTCCATGAGTTTGGGCATTCGCAGGCAGACTTGGCTGACGAGTACTACTATGATGGCACAACCTATACCGGCTCCGAACCTTCTCAGAAAAACGTCAGCGTATATACGGCTGCCGAGCAAGCCGCACTTCAAACGAAATGGCATCGCTGGTTGGACCATCCTGGGGTTGACACCTACGAGGGAGCTTACTATCACGAATATGACATATACCGACCCACATCCACCTCAAAGATGCGCAGCATAGATCAGCCCTTCGGGCCAGTCAATGGTGAGAGATTGATCATCAGCTTTTATGATAGCATCTCGCCCATAGAGGATGCGACCGCATCTTTTCCCCCGCTCTTGCCAAGTGACACGCTCTTCCACGTCACCGTCACACAACCAACCAGTCACTCCTTGGACATTCAGTGGGCAATTGACGACGTCCCCGTTCCCGGCGCAACGGATTCTACGTTCAGAGCGCCTTCGCTATCTGCGGGTATCCATGACGTGAGCGTTACTGTCACAGACAACACTGACCAGGTTCGTGACACTAGCGCCAGAGAGACTCGGCTGACTGCGATGCGCCAATGGCAGATTGAGGTGTCGGCCCCTGCTCAGCATGCCCTGACTACATCTTCGACTGGTGGCGGCATTGTTTCCTCACCTGGAGAGGGTGTCTTTCAATACGACTACGGCACTTCCGCGCCCGTCACGGCCACTGCACAGCCCAATTATCACTTCGTCACTTGGACGGGCACGGCGGTGGATGCAGACAAGGTTGCCGACGCCGGCTCGGCCGGCACAACCGTTACGATGGACGCGGACTACACTCTGCAGGCGAACTTCGCGATCGACCAGAAGACCCTGACGACATCCTCGTCCGCCGGCGGCTCTGTAACGACGCCGGGCGAAGGGGCTTATCCGTATGACCATGGCAGCAGCGTGGCCATAACGGCCACTGCTCAGCCCAATTATCACT
>Ga0207752_1000127_pt1 | contig 34338 bp, 22 predicted proteins | sample Pon2CUnioCityCA_6_FD_187272 | JGI IMG/M metagenome (GOLD analysis project Ga0207752, IMG submission 187272) | Marine sediment microbial community from Union City, CA, USA - Pond 2C Sediment 2 (SPAdes) | ecosystem: Environmental > Aquatic > Marine > Intertidal zone > Salt pond sediment ... | reverse complement strand
GAGTGTGCGGCGGACGGCATTCAGCGGTGACCAGCTATAGACGGCGAGATCGCCGGCGAAAGCCACGGTTTCGCCCCTCTTGCCGCCGAGGAGGTCGAGCCCGGCCGGGAGCCAGACCGGCAATAGCACCAGCAAGACCACCAGGCCCGCAACCAGCACCTGGCGCAGGGGATGGCGAATGTGAGCAGACGTCCCCTGCTTTTCTTTTGCGAGACCGGCGCCGGCTGCGGGCAGGAGCCGGGACAAGGCGAATCCTGTCACGGCCAGTGCCACCAGGCCATAGGCCCAGCGGGTGAGCAGCGCGTAAGCGAGTAGACCGGCTGCGAGACAAAGAGTGGGTAGCCGGCCGGTTCGGCCCCACCGCGCTGCCAGCCAGACGCCGGCCGTGCCGGTGGCCAGGGCCGGGGTGTCGGACATCACCACGATGCTTGATTGCCACAACTGTGCCTGAAAGACCACCAGTAACCCGGCCAGCAACGGCGTCCACCTCAACGCGCGGTTGCCGTTGGAAGATAGGCTGGCCAGGGGCTGGGGCGTCAGAAAGAGCTCCCAGGCTAATAGGGATGTAAAGAGGGGCACGGCTGCTCCGGCCAGCAAAGCCACGAACTGGCCTGCCTCCGGGCCTGTTCCGAGGAAGCGCATCGCCAGCCACGCCAGCAACGGGAAGCCGGGTGGCCAGAAGAAGGATGGGGGCAGTTCTCCCTGCTCCAGCGCGGCGGCGAGGGGGCCTTGGGAATAGTTGTAGTAGGCGAAGGAATCCTGCCCGTACAGCCCGTCAAAGTGGGGCCAGACGGTAACAACGGCGATCAGGGCCAGCAGCAGGCCAAGCGCGGATATGGCCACAACGAGGGGACTCACACGCTTCATGTTTCCCCCTCTGGCCAGCATCCGTAAAGGTAGTATGGCTTCCGTTTAGCCAGCCAGCGTGCCTTCAAATTACTGGGCCATAGTTGCCGGTAGGGGCGCAATGCTACCCCCAGCTCAAGCAGCCGGGCGCGATCACCGGTGTCCAGGTAGCCGCGCACGGGTTTAAAGTAGTCGGTGCCATAGCGCTGTAACTTTGCCCGCAACCGGCGCATCTGTTCAATCTTGTGGTCGACTGCGCGGTAGAAGGGGAGGCCGGTCATGAGCAAAAGACCGCCGGGTGCCAGTTGCTGCCGCGCCTGCTGTGCGAAGCCGGCCGGGTTTTCAAAGAAGTGGGTGCAACGGTTGAGCACCACCACGTCGAACCGCTCGTCAAGAAGTGCCAGGTCTCGCAGGTCCATCTGGATCGCCCGCCAACGGCGCGGGTAAAATTGCATTGCCCCCAGACCATCATAGGGATCGGCGAAATAGTCGACCGCCGTCACCTCGTGTCCCAGTTCGACCAGCCGGTTACTGAGCCAGCCGTTCCAGGCGCCGACGTCCAGGATACGTTGGTGCTCGCCGCGTTTGGCCACGAGCCTGTGTACCACTTCCCAATCATAGCGGCGCAGCCGCCACTCATGCTTGTGGCCTACCACTTCCGCTTGCGGTAACTGGTCGTAGAGAGCGTCATCTAGGAGTCTCATGCCCTCATCCGCCCGAATCTGCTTGAAGGTCTCTGTAAACACGCGCAAACGCCGGCCAAAGTCGTCGGCCAGCAGGGCCAACACGCCGTCCTCCAGCTCGAAGTGGTGTCCTGCGGCACAGGTCAAGGTTCTCTCGTCGATCTCCTGGCGGCAGTTGGGGCACAACATCAATTTTGCTCCAGCCGGCGACCAGACCACCAGTAGAATAGCAGAACCAGCCACTTGACCACTGCTGCCGAGGCGACAACGCCGACCAGACCGACACGCGGCAGCAACCACAGATCCAGGGCGAGGTTAACGGTAATTCCTGCCAGGTTCACGCCAATCACCACATTCTGCCGGTTCTTTTGATACAGCGCATAGATGATCGGCAGATAGAAGAATAACGGCCAGACAAACAAGGCTCCCCAAAGATAATAAGACAGGCTGAGTTCGATCTGGTAGAGATAGCGTAGAACCAGATAGACCAGTGCCAATGCAGGGGGCAAGAGAACCGCACCCAGAGCGGCGAGACGCCGGCCGAGCCTGGCGATCACTGCATATTCCAGCCGGTAGATGGTCTTGACGAAAGGTAACAGAATAAAGTTGGCTGCGGCCTGTAGATAAATCAAGAGGTTGATAAAGACCTGATAGCGACCGACATCGGTAGCAGGTAAAAAGTAGTCAACTACATATAGATCGATCCGCGATTGCACCATGCCACTGAAACTCAACAAAAAAAAGGGAAATGCCAGGCCGAAGTAGTGCAGGTTGAGCTTGCCCTTCTGGCCATCTGCCTGCTGCCTGATGCCAGGGAACAGGCCCGTATCACGGTAGAAACGGCCGGCGAAGGCAATTCCTTTTGCCAGGAAGACCAGGGCGAATAGGGCCGTCAGGCGGACGGTAGTGATCCCCTCACCCCACCACAAGACGCCAGCTACCAGGAGGCCGACAGCGGCTAGCTCCACCGCCGCGGCGAAGCCAAATGCCTGGCGATACACGACCAACACGTCATGGGACTGGTAGAGCAGCAAGCCCAGCAACCACAGGAAGAGCCAGCCCGCCAATGCCGGCGGCAGAAGCAGGGCCAGGACTCCCCACAAGGGGAGAAACAGAAGCGCCCGCGTTTGAAAAGTGTCCTGCCAGGTGGCGGCCATGGTGGCCGGTTCCCGGGCAAACGCCCGCAACAGATATTCCTTGTTACCCCAGGAGAGGGTGTGGCCGGCCAGTTGTACCGAAATCAAGACGGTCACAAATGCGCCCCAATGCGCCAAGCCTGCCTGCCGGATGACGAGGAACGATACCAGCGGCCCCAACAACATTACAATTAATTGGTGGGCAGAATTGCCCAGTACCAGTAATGCTCGTCGCTGGTATTTACGGTGCATTAGTAGACGAATTGATGAGACCATATTCTGATTAGCCACGCTACTTATGTAACCGGTAAACCGTGACGGGATCGCCATTGAAGTCTACTAGCTCCGCTACCAATTGAACTTCATGGCCGGCCATAAACTGCTCGAAGTCCACCCTCCGCGAGCCACCGTCAAAATGGTCTGTCATTTCTAGACCGCTGGGCAGAGAGGGATGGAAGAGCAGATAATCGGGCTCAACCTCCTCCAGCGCCGTGACAAAGGATACACCATTGGGATTGCCGGGGCTGGACCTCACGAATAGCAATCCGAGGGAGCGATAGTCGCGGTCATGGAAGGCAAACCAATAGTCTGGTGGACCGATGGTCAGGCTGGTGGCCGGAATCAGACCCCGCAGGTCTTCGAAGAAAGTGACCGGTTTCGACCTCTGGGCCGTCATTACCTGCCACTGTCTTATGCCCGCCTGCCACTGCACCAGCCACAGGGTCAGTAACAGCGTGCCAAGCCCCAACAACAAGAATCGTTTCCGATTTACCCTCAGTTCACCGACCAAAGCAATGATCCCCCAGGCGAGTATCACAGCCAGCAAAGGTATCACGGTCACAAGGTAGTAGTAGCGCTTGAGATTCACAAAGAGTCCCAGGGCCAAGGGAATGATCACTGCCGGCACCAGCAACAATAGTGCCCGCCTGTCCCGTTTGTACCTTACCCGGACCGCAAGCCAGAGGAGGGCGACTGGGACTCCCAGCAAAAACAACCAGAAGCCGAGCCTTGCATAGGAGGCTGGTTCCCGGAATCCGAGGGCGTACCGATGCGGCTCACGTATCAGACTCTGGAGGTAAAAACGGGGATCGAGGAGATCTGCCCGTCCGCTGTGCTTGACGAATTGTCCGGTTGCCGCCTGCCAGTTGGTACTCAATACAATCGCCCAGCCCAGCCACGGTAACGCCCACCCCGATGAAAAGCGGACCAATCCAGGCAGCGAGTGCCGCCATCCTGTCTGCTGTCCGGCAGCGTAGTCAAACCACTGTTGCACCAGCCACACTATCCCAAATGCGCCGACCCAGAGCAATCCGTACAGATTGGCGAATCCGGCCAAGCCTGCCAGTAGTCCTGCTCCAAAGTAGTAACAGCTGGCCCTACACGCGGAGGCTTGGCCAGCGTCAATCAACCGTTGCCCACCTGGTTCTTGCCGGTGTGTGGCCGCATTCCACAGCAACAGACTCGCCAACCCAAGCACCGGTACCAGAATATCGTAACGGGCGATCCGGGCTACATCCAATAGTGTTACTCCACTTCCGAGGAAGGTGTCGCCCCCGGGTGTGAGGCGCCAGGTCAACAATAGCCACGCCGCGAGCGCACCTACCCCTTGTGAGCCGACAATACGTGCCCCGACGGTATATGTGAATGACAGAACCAGCAAGCCGAAAACTACGGCAAGATAGCGCATCTGCCATACTCCCACACCTAATAATGACAGGGTGGCGCCCTGCAATACGGGCATCAAGGGTAGCGTTTCCAGATAGATCTGCTCCTGCCTGTAGAAGCCGGTGTACAGATCTGATCCGAACACCCCCTCAGTAAATAACTTGTAACCAGGCGTTGCGATAATCGGTTCATCATAATGGATACGTGGGAAGCGCTCGAGGTTTCGCGTTGCCAGTAGCCAGTACGCCAGCAAGAGCATCACCAGGAGCAAGCGCCAGCCCCAATCTGTTCCCACCGTCCGTCGCTGTGTTGTCATTGTCCTCCTTCCAAATATCCCAGTGCCCTTAAGCGCACGGCCATGTCCTCGTGCTCAACGCGGGCGGTTGGCGGGGAGAGTGACTCGTAGGTCTGTGCGGGCTGGTATCGGAGGTTTGCCGGGTTGGCAAGTAGCGACTGTAAGACGACGCCATCCATGTCATCTGGTAACGGCACATCCTGCAGATGTAAGATTGTGGGTGCCAGGTCGATCAGGCGGGCACCCTCAACGGTGCCACCGGGTTTAATTCCAGGTCCGGCGGCGATTAAGATGCCATCCGGCCGGTGATGGCCGGAATCACCCCGCCGCTGTTCGGTTACTACTCGCCCATCGGCAGCCAGCATTGGATAGGCGAGGGCGCGGTACCCGTCCATGATCAGATGTAGATCGGGGCCGAGCTGAGCATAAGGGCCATGAGCCACCTCTTCCTGCCATATCAATTGATCCACCAACCGTTTCCCGGTGGCCGGATCCCGCAGTTCGCGCAAGGCTGTCGCTACCTGGGCTCTGGCTGCGGCCCGCTCATGCCGGGGCACGTTTAGCCACACCTGCCCCATGTGTCCCTTGGAATAGGCGCGCGTCCGGCTCCAGTCCACGTCATCCCAATTAAGCAGCCGTTCACGCCCCCACCAGCGCTGCCCAATTTTCGTCAGCCACTTATGCCGCCAGGCCAGCCGGCGCAGCCGCCGTCCCGACTTGAAGGTGAGCAGGCCACGTTGGGCGAAGTAGAGGTTCAAGTTTACCGTGCGCGTCTGAGGACCAAAGCCATGATCGCTCATCACGATCACGGTCGCTTCCGGCATCAGGGCCAGAAGCTGCGCCAGTCCCGCGTCGATTTGCGTGTAGAGATCTCGTACTATTGTACCCAGGTGGGCACGCGCCGGATCATGCCAGGGATGGGCCGGATCCAGATGATGCCACAGTTTGTGCTGGGCAATATCGGTCGCCAGAAAGTGGACCATCATGAAGTCCGTGGGAATATCTCGCGCCAGGCGGAGCGCATAGCGGATCTGGGCTGCTGTCACTTCTCGTAACTCGGTAGCGAATTCGGTTTCTTTTCGCGGCTCGTATAGCATCTGGGGGGTCAGGCGGTAGCGGCCCAAATCAGAGGCGTACGGGTGGAGGAGCTGGGGTGGGTACGTAGTCGTCCCCTGATCCGGTGCCAGCAGACCAGGAACCAGATACCCGTTCACCGGCCGGGGTGGATAGGTGGCGGGCACATTCAGCACGCCCACGCGCAGTCCCGCGCCCGAGAGATATTCCCAGAATAGCCGGCTACGAATGTGGGTGCTGTCAATCAACGCGATCTGACCCGGCCGGCTACCTGCCTGGAAAAAGTCAAACACGCCGTGGTTGGCCGGCTGTTTGCCGGTCATGAAGCTGGGCCAGGCGGGAGAGGTCAGCGGCGGGAGCGTAGATTGTAGATGGCCGGTCCGGCCCGCATCCGCCAGTTGTGCCAGTGCCGGCATTGCGCCACCGGCCAGCCAGGGACCGAGCAAATCCCAGGTTGCGCCGTCCAGAGCGATCACCAATACTTTTTTTACCGGATCCATCTCTTTCTCCTTACCATCATTTGGCACCATCATCTGGCACCATCATCTGGCCACCAGTACAAAGAGGCGGCTTTCAAGGTAATGACCATCTTCCGTGTGCCGGGCCAACCGGCGCCGGTAACGCCACTTCTGGCGGAGGAGCCTGGGTAGGAGCCAGCCGCGGAGGCGATAAAGAGCTGTCAGAATGGCGGAGAGCTGCAATTGCCATGGTCGGCCCCGCTGGCGGGTGGGGAGTAACGCCCCAACTGTTTCGTGTAGCAAGTCTGCTGCTTGCAGGGAAAAGCCAGTGTCCTCCATCAGAGATATCCATTGGTCGACACTCCAGGGTTGCGGTGATGCCTGGCTCAGCCCAAAGTCGGCGACACCGGCGGAGTGGATGGCAGCAACCGTGGCAGGGTCGATTTCCCTTTTCCAGATTGCTTCATTGGCAATATAGGGCCGCCCGGGTTTGAGGACCCTTCGGATTTCTCGCAACATGGCGCCGGCACTCTTTGCCTCCTGATAGCCGAGCACCGATTCGGTATAGACGCCATCGTAACAAGCGCTTGCCATGGGCAGTTGCGTACCGCTGGCCCGGGTGAGCGTGGCACGCGCCCGAGCGCCGCTCAGCCGGAGACGTCTCTGCCCCACACGGAGCATCGGCGATAGGATTTCGACTCCGTCGACCCTGACCTTCTTTTCCAGAATTAGGCGAGTCATCGTCCCGGCGGTCCCACAGCCTACCTCCAGCAAACGCTGGTCCGGCTGAGGATTGAGAGCATTGACGAGACAGGTGGTTGCCCGCTGCCTGAGCGGATGGATATTGGTTGCTCCTACTTCGGCCAGGTAGACGAGATAAGACTCTTTCATCTTCTTCCCCTTTGCTGCACTTCCCGTTCTGCCAGGGCTTGCTGTATCTCTTCTAGTTGCTGGCGATAGTCGCCCACCTCGGGCTCCAAGGCCAGTGCCGTAGCAAAGGCCGCGCCGGCTGCCTGCCACTCACCTGATCGAGCCAGAATCCGTCCCTGCTGTTCCCAGGCCAGTGCCGGCAGCTTGCGTCCAAACAAAGTTTGTCCCTGACCATGAACCACCGCCCGGCGAAAAGAGCGCAGTGCCTCTTCCCTCCATCCGAGCTGATCGTAGGCTTCGCCCTGCCAGTAGTAAACGGTGGCAGCAGCGGGATCGAGGACCAGTGCCCAGCCGTACCACTGCAACGCGGCTGCGGCATCCTCTTCCTGGAAATATACACGCAGCCCCTGCTTTTCGAGGAAGGGAATCGCCTGGGGATCGAGTTGCCACGTCTGCAGGGCAGCTTTCTCCCGGCCCTGCAAGGCGCGAAGCAGGCCGAGGCGACGGTAGTCGCCGGTTGCCAGGGAGGTGTCAGCGGGGAGTTGGTCGGGCCAATTGGCCAGCCGGGCGCGATCCAACTGGAGATTGGCGAGATTGCGCGGTAGCCAGGGTAACAGGAAGAGCAGGAGCAGTAAGGGAGCGAGATGCAGGTGACGGTTACGGGCAGGGAGGGGGCGTGACGAGTGATGGCGCACGAAAACGCCTACCAGCGCCAGCAGTAACCAGACGAGCAGTCCGGCCCGCTGTTCCAGGGCGAGCACGTCGAAGGTATTAAAGGTGAAATAACCGCAGAGAGAGGCGGCGAGGGCGACCCCGGGCCAGCGGGTACTGCGAGGTGCCGCGCGGGTTGCCCGGGCAAGGTTGACTAGCACGGCCGACCAGAGGAGGACGGCTGCCAGCCAGCCGGGCCAGCCCAGCCCGGCTCCTGTTTGCAGCCACAGATTGTGGGCATGGCTGAAGGCGATGTCCGGCCGGATGCTGTGGTAGATTTCATTGGCCCGGCTGGCGGACTCGAATGTGTAGAGGCCGGCGCCCAGGACCGGATAATCGCCCAGTAAGCGGATGGCAGCCGACCACATTTCCAGCCGGGCCAGCCAGCTCTGGTCTGCTGCCGGTCCGGCTTTGCTGCCCCCGTCCAGCGCGTCCAGGGAGCGCCCGAATGGCTGGCCTATTTCGGGCGGCAGCGCGCCTACCAGCAAGGGCAAGAGCAGCAACAGGAGGAAGAGGGCTAATAGCAGCCGGAAGCGACCTCGCTGCCACAAGAGGCCACCCACGAGTCCCAGGGCCAGGCTGAGGATGCCGTTGCGCGACTGCGTCAGCAATAGCACCACCATCATCAGGAGCAACGCTGCGCCGAGCAGGGCACGATAGGTCTGGGAGCGTACCCGTCGCCAGGAGAAGATTCCAGGTAGCAAGAGCAACACCAGCGCGCCTGCCAGCTGGTTGTGATTGATGCTGAAACCGCCCCCGAGGTGGGGCAAACGACCGGTCAACGCTTGCAGGTCAAGCAGGTAGCGAGCCGGCCAGCGGGCGGTCACCAGGCCAACAAGGGCCACGCCGGTGCCCAGCATGGGCAGCACGCCCATCGCCGTGGTAACGGCCGGTCCCTTTTCACGGAGGGCCGGCAAGGAAACTAGCCCACGATAACCGGTCACGCCCAGAAAGAGGGTCGTCAGCCGGCGCAGACTATCCGGGGGTGCTGGCGCCAACAGCAACGCCACTGTGGCAAGGCTGAGGTAGATGAGCAACGGAAGGTCGAACACAGATGGTGGTAACCAGCGGCGACCGAACAGGTACCCGCCCAGCAAGGCAAGGGCAGCTATTGAGGCCGGTACAGGCTGGCGCTGCGGGAATAAGAGGAATGGAGTTGCCGCTACCCATAAGAGCAAAAACCACCATCCCGTAGATAATTTTTCGTGTAGCCAAGCAGGGAGGAATAATACACACATCAACTGGTTGCCCTATCTGTTACAGGCCGTAGCGCCAGCCACAGGCCAAGGAGCAGCCAGAATAGAAGACCGGTTGCATTGAAAAGGAGAAAGTAGTCGAGCAGACCGTGGACCATGTAAGCCAGCAACCCGGCTGCTACGGACGCCTGCCACACGCTCACCCCGGGCCGGCCAAACGTGCGTAATCCATCCCACAAGAAAAACGCCAGCAGGAAAAAGAAGGGCAGGCTGCCCAATAGCCCAACGCTAACCACCGTTTCAATATACCAGTTGTTGCTGTGAATATTGGTGTTCCAGCTTTCATATTCCAGGGGCCGCCCATAAAGTAGGCGATAATTATCCAGACCTACACCCAGCAGCGGGCGGGCCCGCCAGAGCTGCCAAGCGGCGCGCCAGAGGAGCAGCCGGCCGGGAATGGGCGCAGCGTAGACCCAGGCTTCTTCAAACGTCTCGGAACTGCTATCGTTGCCGGCCGCCTGCTCCGCCGGCGCTGTTCCCATGACGATTACAGTGGTGGCCGTCTCCTGCCCGGTCTTGGCACTGAACCAGATCACATACTCCTGAACCATGTCCCACACCAGGCGATAGCGACCACCTTCCCGGGGGGCGCGCACAGGGATTTCCATTTTCAGGCTCTCGCCGGGGGCGACGGCCTGGGTCAGCGGCCAGCGGGGGCGCCGGGATAACTCGCGCCCGCTGGCCGGCTGCACCCAGCGGGCCGCCAGATTAACCGGTGTGCTGCCGGCCGTGCGCCAGGTAAAGGCGCCGTCATTGGTTACCGTCACAGGCACCAACTCCTCTTCGCCAGCGGTCAATACAAGCTCAGCCGGTACCTGGAAATGGACCAGATACCAATCGTTATCGCTTTCGCTCTGGAAGCGCAGGCGGAAGAGAGGATTTAGCAGGATGTTGACGGCAATGAGGAGGAGCACGAGCAGGCCTCCAGCAGCAAAAAGTAAGGGTAGCTGATCTGGCAGTCGCTCTGGTAGCCTGCGCAGCCTCCGCCCCGGCCACCAAAGCAGGAGGGCAACTGTACCCAAGACAAATATCACGGTCACAAAGCTGGCGCGACTGAAGGTGTAGGCGATTGCCTCGATGTAGAGAAGGATGGCTGCCGCCCCCAGGAGTGCCAAAAGGCGCCGGCGGGCCTGTATTGCTTTCCACACCAGGGTCAATAAGAGGGGTAGTGTAGCCTCGAAATACATTGCCGCTTGATTCGCATAGTCAAAAGGACCCGTCAAACGCAAGAAAGGACCAACAACGGTCGGTACCACTCGTAGTGCGACAAGCCACTCGAAGTCAGTGCCGTAGATAATCTCGGCAAGACCCAGGATTGCGGCAACCACCCCCCCGCAGACCAGCGCCGTTGCCAGCCAGATAACGGTTCGTGGTGTTCGCCCGGTTTGAGAAATACCGGCCGTGAGTGACACGGCCAGCGTCAGAGCCATCCCGCTGGCCGTGCGCAGCGCCGCCTTAAAGGCGTTGGCCCGGAAATCTGGGGCGAGAAGTGCCGAAAGGAAGAGCGCGCCCAGGAAAAGCAGGCCGGCTACCAGCCAGCGTCGGGGTAGGGGCGGGCGGGGCCAGCCAGCAAGCCACCAGTCGAGAAGGGCCAGAGCCAGAGCCAGCCATAATACAAGCTCTACATTGGTCAGTAGCAGTGGACCGAGATCCAGCCAGGCATTTTCCAGCTCAAAGGGTAGCAGGAGCGCCAGCAGGATCAGGGTCAGGAGTGCCAGGCATTGTAACATGTTCGAGTGACGGCGCTGCCAGGTGCAGGGCACCGAGGCAGCAGATAGAAAGCAACAGTTCGGCGGCAACGACGGAGACGGCCGGGCCAACGGCGCCCAGGCGCGGAATCAGAAACCAGCTCAAGGTCGCGTGCAGGAGGAGCATGGCTCCGTTGAAGTAGCCCAGCAGGACCTGGCGTCCACGTGCAATCAGGTAATGAGTCAGGCTATAGTTGACAAAAGCAGGAATGGTGGAAAAGCCGAGGATCTGCAGAACACGGATGCTGCCAGCATAGTCAGTGCCGTAGAGAAAGGGAATCAGCCAGGGGGCCAATAAAAAAAAGGCCAGGGCCACTGCCAGGCCCAGACCGGCCAACAGGAACGAGACGCGTAGCGCCAGCCGCCGGGCACCGGCCGGGTTGGCGTGAAGGGCGTGAGCATAGGCCGGAAAGACGGCGGCGAGGAGCGAGGCCGGCAAAATCTGCCCCGGCTCCACCAGCCTGTGGGCGGCGCTGAAATCGGCCACCAGCAACTCACCGGCCCGCGCCTGTAGCAGGAGCACGGCCAGACGCGTATAGGCAATGGAGAGAAAGATGGCGATGCCCAACGGCACTGCCTGGCGCAGGAGGGACAGGTAAGCGGCACGCACGCCTGACTGCACCAGCCAGCCCGCCCGGCGCAGCCGGAAAAAGCCCCAGGTGGCGAGCAGGCTGACCGCTAACAAGTTGCTAAGAGCCAGCTCCAGCAGGCCCCCGCCCAGCCAGAGAATCAAACCACCGAGCAAGGCCACCAGTAAGCGGGCGGAAGCCAGGAGTTGGGCCTCAACCAGCAGCATCTGTTGCCCGCGGAAGACATAGGCCGCAAATTCCAGATAGGTCTGGGCGAGCATCGTCAACCCCAGGCTGCACAGGGCAAGGCGGATCGAAAGCGGGTGGCCAGCTGTCAGTACCAGCAGTAAGAGAATCACCACCAGAGAAAGGGCCCCTTTCAGATGCAGAGCAGCCCGAACCAGGGGTCGTGCGTCTTGCTCCTGCTGTGCCACCTCGCGAGCAATCAGCATCTGCAGGCCCAGGTCGGCGAGCTGGGCCACGACAAAGCCGAGGGCGATACCGTAGTTGTAGAGGCCGAAATCGGCCTCACCGAGCCGGCGTGCGATCAGCAGCACCAGGCCGAAGCTGGCGGCGCGGGCTAGCAACTCGGAGGCCAGCTTGATTGCCGCGTTGCGGCTGACACGGGTATTGAGACGCGTGAGAAACGGCATCAGTGACTCCTACTACTGTGGGCGGCGGTGACTGTGGTGAGCGGACTGGGCATGCACATACCTCCTATGGTGACCGATCAATAGCTAAGGAAACAAGAGAGAGACCGATGTAGCGGTCGAAAACACCCGGATACGAGCGTGCCGCAGGGATTTCAATAACCAGATCATTGACGACATTGGGGTGCAGACGCATGCCGGGCACCGCGACACCTCGCTCGACCGGCGGCGTTACCTGCGCCGGAAACTTTAATTGCCCAAGCGGATAATCATTCAAGCTCAGCGTAACTGTCTGTCCTTCGAAAGAGCCTGCCTTGAGCACCAGCCTGTATCTGAGATCTGGCTCGATGGCCGTGGGCCGGAACAGGATGTGGACAGTCCGGCAGGCAGACCAACGGAAGTCGGTCTCGGGGAGGGACCAACCGACGAAGACGGTTTGCTCCCGTCCGCCATCGTACTGGATCTGCTCGCCCGGCCGGTAGACGCCAATCTTTCTCTTGCCCTGGGCGACGACGGCCTCCAGATAGTCGCGATTATGGGTGCAAAGCTGCCGGTTTGTCGCCAGAAATTGCGGGTAGTTCCAGTTGAAGATGGCGTCGGGATCGTCATCAATATTCGGTTCAAGATAGTGATTCCAACGGGCAGTATACTGGTTGTAAAGGCCCTGAAAGCTGTGGATAAAGAGAGCGAATAGTGATACAGAGGTGAAGATAAAAGCGATAGCAGCGAGTGGGATGTTCGGCTTCTGCCTGAGCCCTTCGCGGACGACAAGAGGGCCCAGCACCAGGAAAGCGGGTACTACCTCGGCCAGTAAGCGAGGGCCGTAAGCATGGCCGCCCCACCAGTGGGGAAACTGGCTGATAGCGACTACGCTCAGCGTGACCCAGAGGAGGAGAGAGGACTGTAAGAGTTGCCATTTCCCGCGCAGCAGCATCCACAGCGATCCGGCGAGGATGAGGAGAAAGTGCGGATGGAAAACAAAGAAACCGCGGGATGGACTGGCAAGCAATCCATGGAAGATCCGCAGATAGCTCGCTTCTCTGCTCTGTAGCCGCGAGAGCGAGCTGTAGGGCGGCAGCCACTGGCCGTATACTGTCCAGTTGAATAACAGGATAAGGAGGAAACAGATGGCGGCTACTGTCGCCGCTTTGAGGAACGCCGGCCGGTGGCATAACAGAAGATAGCCAAGCCAGACAACGATAAAGGTGGCCGTCGTCGGCCGGGTGAAGTAAGCGGCTGCCAGGAACAGGCCCAGCCAGTAAGGATGGATCGATTCGCTCCGGCCCTGTTCCCGACGTAAAACCAGCCATAATGAGAGCATGACGAAGACGACGGCGAGGTTAATGTTCCAAAGAGCCGTCCCCATGGTGCTGACCAGAGAACTCCCGGCAACGGTGGCAAGCATGACCAATAAGGAGGTGAGGGGTGGGAGATAGAGCTGGGCAATCTGGTAACCGATGATAAAGACGACAACCACGGTTAGGGAGGATAAGAGATTCTGGAGGAAGTCGTTGTCGGCAGGCACAGTCATGTCGAGCCCGGCATGATTGGCCAGCCAGACGGCCGGCACCGCGAAGACGGAGGTACCCAGGGGAAAGAAATAGGAGAAGTGACCATCGCGCTGCTCAAAGCGATAATCGTCCTGAAGAGGCATGGACAGTTGATCCTGGTAGCGATCCAGGTGAACGGTCTGGTGTTCGAGCAATGCCTGGGAGACAAGGAGGGCAGGTTGCGCATCTCCAGCTGTCATTGAAATCGGGGAGGCAGCCGTTCCCACGAAAAACAAGAGCGCGCACAAGGCAACCAGCAAACGTATGCCATAGTTGGTAATGAACTCACGCGCTGCTCCCGGCTGTTGGCGGAGCTGATCAGAGTGGGAAAGGGTCATTGAGTTTTATCCACTTGGCGTAAATTGAGCCGGTGTACCGCGAAGCTCAGCCAGCGTGAGTCGCTTTCACCATACGCCGCCGGGCGAAAATTGCCGGCTTCCAGCGTCAGCGTAACGGTTTGCAGGCCGGGTGACAGGGCTAACGGCACCTGCGCGGTCTCGCCGATGGCAACCGGCACTGTCTGGATACGGTTGTTCAGCGTCACGTGCAACTGGCCCCGCTGGTCCAGCACCCGGCCATCTCTTGCGGTGTATAGATGGGACGGCGTAATCTCTAAGACAACGGTCTGGTGTCGCGGGGAGGAAAACCTCAGGCTCGCGGGGGACCGCGCCCAGCGCCAGTTCCGGTCACCCGCCTGTTCCAACTCATACCAGTTGTTTCCCAGAGCGAGGGTGGTAGGCAGGGCGGAGACATCCGGCGACAAAGGCATGGTGTATACGCGCGTGAATTGGTCGTCGAGCAGTGGTTCCCGGCCGGAAAGGTAGCGCGCTTCAAAGGCGACGGCCTCCTGCCATCCAGGAGAGGACCCCTCGTTATAATCGGAATACGCTTCCCGCGGTTTGTGGAGTACCAGATAACGATAGTTGTTACCGGGAAGATCATAAGCGGGGTGGAAAGGACACGGGGCCGGACGACCGTCGACGAGAAGATCGGGCGTTGGTCGTTCCGCCTCGAACAGGCAAGGGAAAGTGGGATGGACGTGGTACGTGCGTGGAATGTAGCCACCGGCGATGCCTTTACGATGCACCATCTGGTACATTTGATAATATGCGGCGTAATGCAGGCGAGGGATTGACTCATCTGCCGTTAGTGGCAGGTCCAGGACGCCATAAATTTCATCGTCCGCGGCAAGCTGCCGGTAGAAAGGGGGAACCGGCCGCAACTGCATCTGGGGCCAGGGACGAGGCCAGTTCTCGGCCAGCAGGAAGAGACTGGCAACCGCCAGCAGGAGAGTGGCGCGGCGCGGGAAGCGTTCCAGCAGCCAGCCCAGACCGCCGGCAGCCACGATCCCCGTCGCGACAAATCCCATTTGCATAAGCCGGCCGGGGGTTCGCAGAAAGTTGAGACCGGGCAGTTCGGTCAGGAACGCGTAAGGGAGGATAACGGGTAAATCGTAGTGGGTGAAGGTCTCCCGGCCGAAGACCTGCAGGGTGGGCCCCAAGGCGAGGACGAGCCAGATGCCGGCTAAGCTTGCCCAGACCCCGGTCTGCTTTCGCTTCCGCAACAGGGCAATGGCGACCAGGGGGAGGGCCACCCAGGAAAGGGAAACGGTGGTCTCGATAGTCGGCATAATGCCGATACGTGGCAGGATGCGGGCCGTGATCTCTCCGAACAGGATGCTATGGGTTGGCGGAAAGAAAAACTCCAGCAGGTCCGGGCGGAAGCCCAGGGATTCCGCACTGCGATCGATGTCGAGCGCCGGATTGAGGGCAGCGCCAGCCGTGCGCAGGAGCAGGGGGCCAACAATCAGAACACTGCTCAGCGCAAGGAGGAGAATGCGCCCTCCCAGAAGGCGCCGCTTCCCCTGAGGGACCTGAATGAGGTCGACCAGGATTAAAAAGAGGGTGGAGAAAGCGACCATGATGAACTGGATCCCGGTGTGCAGGAGCGCCAACAGGAGGACGAACGCAGTGGCCATTGACCAGAGAATGGCTCGCCACTGGCCCTGGTTAAGGTCAAGTGCTCTGTGGAGGGTTAGCAGGGCCAGCGGAAGCAGGCCCAGGAACATCTTGGTGGTGTGTCCGCTAACTCCTGCCACGTGCATGGGAGCCAGGAGCAGGTAGAGTCCGGCGAAAAAGGCAGCGGAGCGACCCATTCCTAATGTGCGCGCCAGCAGATACATGAAATAGCCGGTCAGCAAAAAGCTGATGAGAACCACGCCGTTGTATGCGGCCTGTGGTCCCCAGTGCCAGAAGGGTAGAGAGATGAACCCGACCAGAGGACCTAAGGCGTTGGTCAGGAGGGTTGCACCGGCCGGGTAATAGAGAAGGGGTAGATCAAACAGAGGCTGCCAGCCCAGGACTGCCTCTTTCACATGCCACATGATCCAAAGTGCAACGTGTACGTCGTTGCCGTTGCCGGGCACGCGGGTGGTAAAGTGGCCGATCACGGGCCAGGTCAGGCCGGCGCTCAAGAGAGCGTAGAGGACCAGCGCCAGACCATGGTCACGCCACAGGCCGGAAATGAAGCCGGCGGGTTGGCGATAGGCAGCCTGCGCTGTCAACCGAAAATCCACTGGCACCTCCTCAAAACCCCGAGGTCTCCGGTCGCTGGTAAGCGAGCAGCCGGTGGAGGGCTCGTAGCTCGAGGGGGAAACGATAAAAGCCACTATGGTAGCGCCAGGCACTCACGGCCCGTAGTAGCTTGCGCCGGATGCCTGTCAGGCGGTGGTTGGTCGAGGTGGGATAGTAAGCGTTCAGCACTCGTTCGAAGTCTCGCATCTGTTCGCGCAGAGTTTGCTGGATCCAGGGCAGGGTCTGGCTGCGCCGCTGGGAAAAGTCGGCCCAGGCAGGGCTGATCCACTCATCCAGGGTTTCGGGGAAAGCAAAACCGCTGGCCTGGGCATTGTCGTAGAGGTCTCCCGCCAGGGGCACAGGCGTATAGAGGTACATGATAATCTCTGCGTCAGGGTTGACCTCCTTCACCCGGCGAATGAAGGTCATTGTCTGCCAGGCATCTGCTTCCGGGTCCGGGGGATTGCCCAGCACAAAGGAGAACTCGGGCACGATACCCCAGGTACGCATACGTTCGGCCATGGCCAGAGTGCGTTCTGGATTCAATTGGCCCCCTTTGTTCATTCGTTGTAATGTCTCGGCCGAGCCAGACTCGGCACCCATGAAGATCATGTGCAGGCCGCTGTCTCGCATGAGGCGCCAGGTACGGTCATCGTATCTTTCCAGGGTATCGATCCGCCCCTCGCCCCACCAGGCCAAATCCAGGTCGCCAATCCGCTCGCTGAATTCGGCCGTGCGGGCCTCATGGGTGAAAAAGTTGTTATCATAAAACTCGATGGCATCCACATCCCAGCGGGACTGATAGGTGCGGGCCGCTTCGGCCACCTGGGCGGCGGTCTGGGCCAGCCAGCGACCGTTGACCATGTTGACCACGGCGCAGAAGTTGCAGAAGAAAGGACAGCCGTAAGAAGAATGATAGCCGAGGGTGCGCCGCCCCAAAAAGGTCTGGCGCAGATAGCGAGGTACATCGAGATGCTCGAAGTCCCAGGGAGGCAACTCGCGCGGATGCGGAATAGGCGCGAGGGGATTGGTGACCGGGGATCCGTTTTCGTCACGATAGGCAAGTCCGGAAATCGGGGATTGAGGATTGGGGATTGGGGACTGCCCCGGGCCGGGTAGCAGCGCTTTAAGCAGATGGAGAAAAGCATATTCTCCGTGGCCGCGGATCACGTAATCTACCGCATCATCGCGGAGACAGACGTCCCAATGTTGGGTTGGGAAGTAACCGCCCCAGATTACTGTCAGGTGGGGATGGCGCTGCTTGAGCTGGCGGCAGAGGGGTACGGCCTGGTTGAGCTGCGGACCGGGCATCACCGTAACGGCCAGAACCGGTCGCGGCCCGGCAGCCCGAATATGAGTGTCCAGCGCTGCCAGAGGGTCCGGCACGAGGTTACCGTCCACAATAACGTAATCGAAATGCCCTTTGAGGACCGCGCCCAATGCCAGCAGAGACATAGGGAGAACGGGTTTGCGGTTGGCAGAGGATTGTGGATTGTAGAGAATGATCATGGCCTGGTCCTTTACGCTTCTTCCGTTCGCCGGAGGAGCAGAACGTAATGGTCACCCCAACCACCGGTAAAGGGTGCAGTGGCCTGCTCAATCCGGTTGAGGGTAGCCGCCAGCCGGGGCCGGCCGGCAATCAGGTGGCCCAGATATGTGGGCGGCAGCCAGAGGCCAAGGCTCCAGGTCTGCTCCGCGCAGAACCAGGGCGTGAAGGCCTGCGCCAACTGGCGTGGTGACGGGTACCAGACGGGAATTGTCTGCCCGCCGACGCGGGCCTGCGCCGGTTGGCGCAGACGGCGCCCGGCCCGGCGGATCTGCCCGTGCAGCAGATGCCAGCCGATCTCCCAGGGACAGACGGGCCCCATCACCACCAGCAGCGCCCAGCCGTCCGGCTGCACCTGCCCGGCCAGCGCCTGGGCCAATGGACGCCACTCCTTGATGGTATTGAGACCGCCGAAATTCGAAAAAACACCGTCGAGCTCGATAGCCCAGGGCGGGAGTCCGGCTGCCAACTGCTGGAGCGAACAGTGGTGGACCTGAACCCTTTCTTCCAACTCCGCCTGCCGCGCCTTCTGCCGGGCGAGCCGGACCATTTCGGCAGCACCATCGGTAGCCAGGACCTGGACACCCTGGCGCGCCAGCCAGAGGGCGTCTTCCCCGGTGCCACAGGCCAATTCGAGCACCCGTTGCCCGGGACGGAGCCGGGGGGTGAGTAAGTGCCATACTCGCCTGCGGACGAGGCGTCCAAAGGAGGTGTGAGTAAAGGTGCTATCGTAGCCGGCAGCGACGCGGTCAAAGGCTGTGGTATCGATCATGCTACCAGCCATCGGCAGCCCGTTCGCCGGCAGACCAGCCGCGGCCGCTGCCAACGGCCTGCCCATCTTCGCGCTGGTGGCGCGTCAGGTACATGCCCAGACGACCACGCCAGGCGTTCAGTTGCAGCTTGGCCCGGCGTAGAAAACCGGCCGTACCTTCGCAGGTGGCCCGGTGGAGGGCCACCTCGTTGACCACCCAGCGGGTGGTGTGCTCGTAGAAACGGGCGGAATGGCGATCGGCCACCCGCAGGTCGCGGTCGGTGCGCTCTGCCCAGGGCCGGTTGGCGACTACCCGGCCGGATACGTTGTCGTAGTACGGAGTACCCTTAATAGGGTAGGCAACAGTGGTCAGGAAGACGTCTGGCATTGCCGTCTTCAGATGGGTCACGGTCTGCTTAATGTCGATAATTTCCTCGCCTTCGTAGCCAAACATGATAAACATGCCCACCTCGATGCCACGGGACTGGAGTAGATGAGTTTTGGCCTGGATGTCGGCCACGTCTGCCTTGCGTTTCATGGCATCGAGAACGCGCTGGCTGCCACTTTCCGAACCGATCCAGAGGCGGGAACAGCCCATCTCTGCCAGCGTATCGATAATCTCCTCATTAAGGCGATCGGCCCGGCTGATACACTCAAAAGGTACGCGCAAGTTCCTCTGGCGCAACTCAGCTGCATATTGTAGGAACCAGCGATGGGCGATGGTCAGCACGTCATCAGCATACCAGAGTTGGTCCGGCCGGTAACGCTCCACCAGATATTGCACCTCGTCCGCCACTTCTTCCGGGCGGCGGCGACGGTGAGTGTGGCCAAAGACTGTATGGCTGCACCAGGTGCAGGTGTAGGGGCAACCACGGGCAGTGATCAGGCTGGTGGAACGGACGCCGTGGTGCGTGTGCCATGTCTGCAGATATTGCTCCAGGTCGATTGCCTCCCGATCGGGCCAGGGCTGGGCGCTGAGATCCTGGATGCTGGTCCGCGGCGGGGTCCGTACCGGTTCCCCCTCCGGATTCCTGTAAATAATCCCTGTCACACCGCTCAGATCCGGCTGCCCGTTGCCCTGGAAAAGAGGAATCAGCTCCTCCAGCGTTAATTCCCCCTCGCCAACCACGATCACGCCGGCGCCTGCTGCCAGATATTCGCGTGCGTAAGAAACCGGTTCCGGCCCACCCAGGATGATGTGGGCGTCGACCTCGCGACAGATGGCGATCATGCGCAGCACATTTTGCTTGGTCATCAGGTTGCAGTAGAGACCAACCAGCCCCGGCCGTTTCTGTCGTACGTAGGTTGTGAAAGCGGCCAGGGAGCGGAAAGTGCTGTCGAAGAGGGCCACGTCGAAACCGCAAGCCTTAAGATGGGAAGAAATGTAAAGCAATCCCAGCGGCGGGTACGGTTTCATAATCTGCTGTTCGTGGGGGTCTTCGGCAATGAAGTAGCCGTGGGAAAGGAGGATTTCCATCAGGACCTTTACTCTTGCTGGGGAGACGGCCGGGCGGCCTCCTCCAGGGTTAAGCCGGCAGGCAGGGTTGCCAATCCATCGTGAGGTTCTTCGGCCAACCGTTCAAGCCGGAAGCGGGCCAGGGGTAGGGTACCGAGCCGGTAAATCAGGCCGGCCACACGCCGTAGGTGGCGCAGGCGCAACGTTCGGGGCTGGCGCAAGTCATTGGTCAAATCTGCCCATGCCTGCCGGGCTCTGAACTCTTTGTGGAGCACCACGTGTAGCTGCCGGTAAAAGGCAGTGGCAAAGGGGCCCCGGTACATCATCGCCAGATCGGCCGAGTCGGTCCAGTTTTGTTTGTCGCCCAGTTGGAGGCGTACCCGTTCATGAAAGGGCGTGCCGGGCAGCGGATAGGAAACCGACATACCGATGTCGTCTGGCAGGCAGTCGCGGACCATCTGCAACGTCTTCTCTATGTCTGCCCGCGTTTCCCCAGGATAGCCAAACTGGAGGAAAAAGCCGACGCCGACCCCCGCCTGGTGCAGGCGGCGCGTGGCCTCGTAGATCTGCTCCACCCGCGTGCCCTTCTCCATAGCGTTAAGAATCTTCTGGCTACCCGATTCGGCGCCGACCCACACAATCTGGCAGCCGGCCCGTTGCAGGCTCTCAACTGCTTTTCCGCGGAGCAGTAAATCTACCCGGCTCAAGCATTTAAACGGCACCTTTGCATCTTCCGCTTCCACGAGATCCGCAAAGCGCTCCCACCAGCCCGGTTTCAGTCCCATAATGTCGTCGGCAAACCAGATGTGATCCGGCCGGTACGTTTCCTTGAGCCACTTCAATTCAGCGACCACGTTTTCGGGGCTACGCACGTTGTAGCGCTGCCCCCAGAGCGGTTTGGCGCACCAGTTGCAATGGTAGGGGCAGCCACGGGTGGTCACCATGTTCATCGAGTAGATGCCGTGCCGCTCCAACCAGATCTGCCGGTAGTGCTCGACATCTATCAGATCCCACGCCGGGAACGGCAGTTCATCCAGCGCTTCGAGGTCCGGCCGGCGCGGGGTGCGGGCAGGCTGCCCTCCAGCTCCACGATAAGCCAGTCCCTGAATTTCGCCAGGCGTTGCCATTCCCTTCTCCAGAGCATTTACCAGCTCCAGGAGAGTTGCTTCCCCTTCGCCCAGCAGCACGTAATCGGCGCCCTGCGCCAGGTATTCCGGGGCATGATCGGTGGCATCAGAGCCGGCCACGATGATCGTGCAATCATGATGCCCGGCCATTTCGATCATGGTGAAGGCAGCTTCGCGCATGCGCAGCAGGCACATTTTCGATAAATAATTGAAGTTGTCTTCGTAAATGACCGCGTAGTCAGGCTGTTCCTGGGCCAATGCTTCGGCCCACGCCTGTTCCGATTGAGCCAGCATGGCGTCGAAAAGGGCAACCTGATAGCCCTGCTGGCGCAGGTAGCTGGCTGCATAAAGGGTGCCCAGCGGCGGGTAAGGTTGCATGGCCGCCCACAACTTGGAATCGAATCGCAGATAGTAGGATTGGCCGAAGAGTAATTTTGTCATGATTCCACTCCCAGGGTGTGGATCCGCTCGTGATACGCATTCATTATGTGCCGGGCGTGGCCGTCAAAGTGACCTTTGCACCAATCAGCCGAAAATTGCACTTCCAGCGCAGCCGGATCTGTTCCCCGGCCCGGTTGTTGCGCCGCTTTCTGCGCCGCTTCCTGCGCCGTTGCCTGCCGGTTAAGCTTGGCCAGCTTGCGCTCCATCTCCCACGTTTCCAGTCGCTGGCCCAGGCGACTGTCCAGCCCCCACTCGAGCAGGCGCTGCAGGCGGGGCCGAAGCGGCTCCACTTCCAGGGAGAGATGGCTGACCGGCCGGGGTGAACCGCCAGCATTGGGTAACCAGCGGTCGACCCAACAGTTGAGCCGGCGAATGCGGCGGTAGAGATTCTGGCCACTGAGGGGCACCATCTGGGCCAGCTCGTGCGCCGTGTAGAGATTCTGCTCGGGAAAAACCAGGGCGCGTTCGCTGAGTAAGTAGTTGGGGCAAAGGCTAACCTCCCGGCGCGCGGCCAGGCGGACAATCAGGATGATCAGGGCCCGGCAGAGCCAGAGCCGGTCGTTGCTGGTGACAATCAGATAATCGATGTCGGCGTCCGGAGTGGCATTGTTAACTGCCAGAGAGCCGGTAACGGCCACCATCCGGACGAAGGGCAGGCCGGCTATTGCCCGGCCATAGTGGAGGGCTACCGGCCACAGGTGATGGGCGACCACTTCTCGCTGCCGGCGCATTTCCACAATTTGCCGACGACCGGGCAGGGTAATGTAGCCATCCTGGCGTTCCAGATGCCGGGGAACCAGATAGCCGTTCGCCAATGTTTCATCCACCGCCTGCCGGGGTACTGCCAGCCCAATGAGATAGCGGTGGACCTCGGCCGGGCGCAGCGGATAGTCGAAAACATCCACGTAGGCTACTGTCTGCACAATGGCCTTGGCCAGATTGCTCTCAGATGGTATTTGCATGTACACAGGGTCATTACTGGTTGTCGGCACGATATACTTGCCTCAGTGAACATTATTGACTACTTTCGGAGGAAGTGTCAACCGCAAGAAGGCAATTGCCGGTGTTATGTGCGGATTTTCCCATCTCCTGGATAAGCTTTTCTGCTTAACTAATACGAGTTGTATGGTAGTTTGGATCTAATCTGGTAAGAATGACGTATAATGATGGTAGAATAACTTTCCAGGCTCCTCACAAACGCGATTACAAGTAAAGACGGGTGATGTATGAATCTGAGGATTGGCTATGATGGCACGCCTCTACTGGGACCTCGTTCTGGTGTGGGCTACTATACCAGCCGGTTGCTGGCGGCGATGCTCTCGCTCAACCCGGAGTGGGAGGTTCTCCTCTACAGCAACCGGCCGCTGGCGCCGCTGGAGGCGGAACTGGCACAGAGCGTGCCCATGATCAGCCGCCTGCCCTCCAAACGGCTGGTCTGGATGCAGTGCCTGCTCCCATTTCTGATCCGGCGCACCCGGCCCCAACTATGCCACTTCCCCAACGCCATGGCGCCCTTGTGGCAGCCACAACCTTTTGTGCTGACGATCCACGACGCGTCTCTCTTTCTCTTTCGCGACTACCATCCGCGGGCCCGGCTATTGAGCATCCGCCTGACATTGCCACTATTGGCCCGGCGAGCAGCCGCCATCATCTGTGTCTCCCACCATGCACGCGAGGAACTGAGCCGGATCCTACACCTGGATCCGACCAAGGTTCACGTCGTTCACGAAGCTGCCCCGGCCGAGTTTATGCCGGTGACGGACCCGCAGTGCCTGGAAACACTCCGCCGCAAATACCGGCTGCCGGAGCAATTCCTGTTGCATGTCGGCACTCTGGAGCCGCGCAAGAATCTGAAGCGCCTGGTGCGGGCATTCCACCAGATCCGCCGCCGCGGCTGCGACATCAAGCTGGTACTGGTAGGCACCAGGGGCTGGCATCTCGATGGTTTTGACGCGGAGATCGAGCGGCTTTGTCTGGAGGATGCCGTTTTGTTTACCGGTTACGTCCCCACCGAAGATCTGCCGGGTCTCTTTTCGCTGGCAACCCTTTTTGTCTTTCCCTCGCTTTACGAAGGATTTGGGTTGCCGCCCATCGAAGCCATGGCTTGCGGAGCACCGGTCCTGACCAGCGATCGCGGCTCACTGCCAGAAATCTGTGGGGACGCGGCCCACCTGGTAGACCCGGAAGATGAACAGGCACTGGCCGATGGGATATTTGACCTGTTATCGGATCCTGAGGCGCGGGCTGAGTTAAGCAGGCGGGGTCTGGCTCGGGCCCGGGCCTTTTCCTGGAAACGGGCGGCGCGAGAGACGGGGGCAGTCTACCGGCATGTTCTGACATCATGACCACAAAGGACAACGCCCACAAGCTGCCTATTGTCATAAGCCACAAAGCTAAGTCCTGGGTTCCGTTCGAGAAAGCGAGCAACACTGCTTTTTGAATCCACTTCGCTCAGCAATAATCCTTCTGATTCTTGCCACAGCGCACGCACTTTATCGTGGTCTTGAATTGCCATTTCTTGTATCAGGGCGCCCATAGCAAACTCCTTTTAGGGGTATGATTTTGATGCGTTGCTCTAGCATTGTGAGCATTGTCGCGTCAATCCCTGTTGTTTGTCACTACAGCATTTTCGCTAATTGTTTAGGATAGGTATGGTTTGATTTGTGTGAATTGCGGTTGACCAGAAGCTTATGCTGCTGAAATCTGAATCATTGCTGGATATGCTCTTCGACCGGATGCCCATGGTCGTAGCGGTGCTGGACCGGGAATTCCGGCTGCAGCGCCTGAATCCCACCTGGGCTGATTTTGCAGTGCGCTTCTCGCCGTCGTCGCCGGCAGATGTATATCCCGGCGCTTACTATTTTGACATTTTTCCCGGCTCGGAAGAGGTGATCCGGCCGCTCTTTGAGCGGGTGTTAGCCGGTGAGACGGTGCGGCAGGATGCGGTACGTCTGGAAACTGGGGCGTATATCTCTTATTGGGATGTCGTGCTGGAGCCCATTATCCAGGATGGCGAGATCGCGGGGATACTGAATGTCGGGATTGACGCCACGGAGCGCGAGGAAACGTTATCCGCTCTGCGCGAGCGAGAAGAGCGGCTGGATCTGGTTTTGCGCGGTACCAACGATGGCATCTGGGACTGGAATCTAGAAACGGATGAAGTCTACTATTCCCCGCGCTGGAAGTCGATGCTGGGTTATGACGAAAGAGACATCGCCCCCGATATCAAGGCCTGGCGCGGGCTACTCCATCCTGAAGACGTGGAGAAGGCCCAACAGGCGATTGAGGCACATCTGGAGGGCGGAAGCGCTTTTTACGAGGTTGAGCACCGTCTACGCCATAAAGATGGTAGCTATCGCTGGATCCTTGCCCGCGGTGCTGCCGTACGCGATGAAGCGGGTCGTCCCCGGCGCATGGTGGGCTCGCACACGGATGTGACAGAGAGACGGCGGTCCGAGGAGATTCAGGCCGGGCAACAGCGATTTCTGGAGCTACTGGCGACCGGTGGCACGTTGCCGGAAACGTTGGACCAGTTGCTGAGGGCGATCGAGGAACAGTCGCCGGGGATGCTGGGTCTGATCCTGTTGCTGGATGAAGATGGGCGGCATCTACACATTGGTGCAGCACCCAGCCTGGCGCAGGAGTATCTGGATTCGATAGAGGGTCTGGAAATCGGGCCCATGGTGGGTTCCTGTGGAACCGCCTCGTACACGGGGGAGCGGGTGATCGTGACGGACATCGCCGTGGACCCGCGCTGGGACAATTTGCGTGACCTGGCGCTGGAGAGTGGCCTGCGTGCCTGCTGGTCTGAGCCGGTGTTCTCGGCCGAGGGAGAAGTCATCGGTACGTTTGCCATGTACTATCGCTCTCCTCGTTCGCCAACGGAGGCCGAATTGCAAATCATTGCTACCGGTGCCCATCTGGCGGGGATTGCCATCGCGCGCAAGCGTGCCGACGATGCCCTGCGGGAGAGCGAGCGCCGTCTCTCGACGCTGATGAGCAATCTGCCGGGTATTGCGTATCGTTGCGCCAACGATCTCGAGTGGACCATGTCATTTGTGAGCCAGGGAAGCATGGAACTGACCGGGTATGCGCCCGAGGAGCTGGAAGGGAAGGGCAGAATCACCTTTGGCCAGTTGATCCATCCTGACGACCAACGGGCAGTGTGGGAGGACGTGCAGGCAGCGTTGGCCGAGGAGAAACCTTTCCAGCTGACGTACCGTCTGGTAACAGCGGAGGGAGAGCAGAAGTGGGCCTGGGAGCAAGGACGCGGTATCTATGACGACGCGGGCGAATTGGTGGCCCTGGAAGGATTTATCACGGATGCTACCGAGCGGGTAATGACCCGCCAGATGCTGGAACAGCGAGTTGCCGAGCGTACGCGGGAACTGTCGACCCTGCTAGATGTGTCCCATGATATCGCTTCGACCCGGGAGCTGGAGCCTCTGTTAGGTCAGGTTCTGGACCAACTGAAAGCGGTTGTCGACTACCATGGGGCATCGATCCTGGTGCTGGAAGATGAGATGCTACAAGTCAAGGCTTACCGGGGTCCGATTCCCCTGGAGGAGGCACTGGCGTTGCGCTTTTCTCTGGCGCAAGCTGGGGCTAATCAGGCCGTTATCGAACGCCGGCAACCACTTGTCATCCCCGACGTTCGGGGCGAAGGATCCCTGGCCCGAGCTTTTCAGGACACGGCGGGCGAGACACTCAAGTCCACCTTTGGCTACGTTCGTTCATGGCTGGGCGTACCGCTAATCGTTAAGGGCGAAATCCTGGGTATGCTGAGCCTGGATCACGAGGAAGCGGATCATTACACGGAACAGCATAGCCGCCTCGTCCTGGCCTTTGCCGATCAGGTGGCCGTGATGATGGAGAATGCCCGGTTGTTCACAGAACTGGAGCACCGCACGCAGGCACTGGCAGCCCTTTACCACGCCGACGAGGAACTGTACAGTCATTTGCAGATCGAGGAAGTATTGCAGGCGCTGGTGGACGTCGCGGTCGATCTGTTACACGCCGACAAGAGCTCACTGATGGTGTGGGATAAGGCGCATGAGGAAGTCGTAGTGCAGGCAGCCCGGGGCTTCCGGCCCGAAACGCTGGCGAGAATGCGATTTGGTCCTGGGGAAGGTATCGTGGGGCGCGTGGCCGTCAGTGGGGAACCGGCCGTCGTAGAGGATGCCAGCCAGGACGAGCGTGTTGAGCGCCACGTCACGGACGCCGAGGGTATCTGCTCCTTCATGCATCTGCCACTACAACTGAGTGGGGAGATATTCGGAGTCTTCAACGTCAGCTACCTGCAGCCGCGGGTATTTACGGAAGAGGAACAGCGCCTGTTTACCAGCCTGGCCCAGCGCGCTGCGCTGGCGATTGAAAATGCGCGACTGTATCGTGCAGCGGAGATGAGAGCTGACGAAGCCCAAACGCTGTTTACCGTGCAGCGGGCGATCACGAGCGACCGCGAGCGGGAGTCGATTCTACAGCTCATTGCGGACGAGGCCCGCCGCCTTACCGGCGCCGAGCGGACAATGGTGTTTATGCTTAGCTCGGAGGCAGAATCGGCGCTGGAGATATCGGTGCTCTCCGGTTACGAAGGTAGCGATAGAAGCGAAAAGATTCACCAGGAATTGCTCGGATACCGGATCCCAGTGGAGACCTCGCTATCCGGCCGTGCCCTCCGGGAGAACCGCGCCTTTCGCAGCGCCGACGCGCAGAATGATCCACGCCTCTTCAAGGAAATTGTCCAGAAGATCGACACGCGCTCCTTGCTCACTGTACCCCTTACCTCGGGCAGCAGACCTTTAGGTGCCATCTCCGTGCTGGATAAGGCAGGTGGGCAGGGTAATTTTGACGATGAGGATGAGCGTGTATTGGAGATGTTAGCCTCGGGTGCCGTCATTGCCCTGGAAAACGCGCGCCTCTTTGAAGAAGAACAAGAACGGCGGCACGTGGCGGAAGGGCTACGTGACATACTGTCTGTGCTCAATTCGGAAGTGCTCCTGTCTGAGATGATGGATTATATTGTGGGACAGGCGGTGCGCATCCTGGATGCCGACGCCGGCATTATTTATCACCTGGATAGCGAGAGAGGAACGGTGGTCCCGGAGGCGATGGCAGCCATCCCGCCGGAATTGCAGGGGGTAGAGAGCCTGCCACTGCTCGATACTCGGGCCAATCAGGCTTCGCTGCAGGGGCAGCCGATGATTGTACCAGATTTGAAGATGTCAATGGCCGAAGAGGCCCATCATCTACTCGATCTCGACGGCGAGAAGCGGAAATGGCTGGAACTACTGGCGGAACATTTCGGCGCTTTCCTATCTGTTCCTTTTGTGGTGGAGGGTGAGGTCTATGGCGATATCACGCTTTATTACCGTTCGCCGCGTCATTTTGGCGAGGAGGAGTTGAGTCTGGCAGTTGCTTTCGCCGAGCAGGCTTCGCTGGCCGTGGAAAACGCCCGGCTGCGGGTGCGGGCCAAGGTCAGCGCTGCCAGCGAGGAGCGCAATCGCCTGGCGCGCGAGTTGCACGATGCGGTGACCCAGACGCTCTTTTCCGCCAGCCTGATTGCCGAGGTCATTCCCCGAATCTGGGACAAGAACCCGGAGCAGGCCCGGCAGCGCCTGGAGGAGTTGCGGGAATTAACACGTGGCGCCCTGGCCGAAATGCGTACACTGCTGTTGGAGTTACGGCCGGCTACCCTGACGGAATCGAGCCTGCCGGAATTGTTGCGCCAATTGGCAGAAGCGGTCATCGGTCGCTCCCGCCTGGCAGTGAATCTGACAGTTGAAGGAGAAGCGGAATTGCCGCCGGATGTGCAGGTCGTCTTTTATCGCATCGCCCAGGAAGCGCTGAACAACATTACGAAGCACGCCGTTGCAGATAACGTCGCGATCCAACTATGCTTCGAGCCACACGCTGTTTCCCTCTCTGTAACGGACGACGGTCGCGGGTTTGCGATGGACGAGCTTTCGCCGGACTCTCTGGGGATAGACATTATGCGCGAACGGGCGGTAGAAATCGGGGCAAAGCTAGAGATTGACAGTGCCATCGGCAGAGGCACGAAGGTCAATTGTGTCTGGCCGGTGGTAAAGTGGGAATGAGGGAGCACTTCTGTAGGAGCTACGTAAAGGCCCACCTGACTACCGACGAGGTTTTGGAGAAATGGCCTGAAGATCAGCTGCACCATCCATCCCTCGATGCAGGGGACGATCGTCGTCGAGGAGTAAGGGTGAGCTTGATCATTCTTCGTCGTCCAGCATCCGGCGCGCGTAGGGCACGTGCAGCAGCGATGCTGCCTTATGACGCGCGCGCTTGCCGCGCCGATCGTAGCGACTTGTCGTCGCCGGGTCGGCGTGGCCGGCCATCTTCTGCACGGTGACGATGTCTGCCCCCGCATCCAGCAGATCGCCGACGAAGGTACGCCGGAAATCGTGGGGGGAAAGATCGGCTACGCCGGCCCGCTTTGCCCGCTTGCGCAACATATTGTAAATAGCCTGGTCGGTCAGCCGGCCACCCCGGTTGCGGTTGCCAAGCCCCCAGAAGAGCGGTCCCGATTCCTGGCCCCTGACGTGCAACCATTCGGCCAGCGCCGGCGCCGCATTGCCCACCGGAATGGCCCGCTGCTTGTTTCCTTTGCCCCGCACCAGTAATTCGTCGTCCTGCTTTACATAATCATTTAAATTCAAGGCGACCAGCTCCGCCCGGCGCAGGCCACAACCGTAGAGTAGAGAGATTATCGCCGCATCGCGGACGCCTAAAGGTTTCTGCTCACAGGTGTCAAGCAGAGCGCCCAACTCGCCGGCGGAGAGAGCGCGCCCGGCCGGTACGGTCTCGCCACTGACACTTTCGACGCTCGCCGCCTTCTGATATTCCTCTCCTGTCATCAATCCCAGCTTCCACGCTGCCTTTAACGTTCCTCGCAGCGCTGACAGCATCCGGTTGGCCGTGGTGTGGGCGTACTGGTCGGCCAAGGCGCTGCGGATCGCCTGGGTGTGCTGGAAGCGTAACTGATGCCAGGGCACGTCCCACGCTGTGACTTCCTCGTCTCCCAGACCAAGCCGGGCAATCGTGTCCAGGGCACCGCGCATGGTTCGCCGTGAACTCGGGCTGAGTCCGGCAAGGTACACGGCGACCGGATGCTCGTCAAGTTGCATTTCCTCACTCTGAACGAGGGTAGCTGTGTTAGTTAGGTCTGGCAGGTCATTCATGGTTATTTGTTCGCTCTAGTTTTGAAAAGGCTTATTTTCATAACTAGAAAATAGCATATATTTTATCTTATGTCAAGTAAATCAATCCAAACGGATAACCAGCCGTCCCGAGCGCTTCCCGATATGTACATCACCAATCTCCAGCGCCAGCAGTTCTCCAACCCGGATTCCTGTCCCCGCCAAAAGCTCCACAACAGCAATGTCTCGCTCATCCGCCGAACATTCTCCGGGTAGAAGGGACAGTTCTCGGCCGCGATGTATTTACGCACAGTACGCCTGTCCAACTGTAGCTGCTGCCCGATCTCTCGAACTGATAGTCCCTCAGTGTGCGAAGTTCGAACCAGGTCAAATCGTTCTTGTTTTCGCTGCCGGTGGGGATGGAGGCGCAGTCGAAATGATGTGGTAAGATGTCGTGACTATCACCGTGCCCGCCATGAGCAGTGGGCCAGCAGGAGAAGTCGAGGGTGCAAGAATGAGCATGCCGCTCCTGACAACCAAGCTGACCGTCCCGCCGCAGCGACCGAAACTGGTTCCCCGGCCGCGCCTGATCGACCTGCTCAACCAGAGTCTGCAACCTGGTTGCAGATTGACCCTTATCTCTGCACCGGCCGGTTTTGGCAAAACGACGTTGGTGCGCGAGTGGCTCGCCGCGTGCGAAAGGGCGGTTGCCTGGCTGTCTCTAGATGAGGGGGATGGCGAACCGGCACGCTTTCTGGCCTACGTTATCGCCGCGTTACAGACGGTTGCCTCCAGTTTTGGAGAAAGTGTGTCTGGCCTGCTCCAATCCCCTCAGCCTCTACCCGCCGAATCGGTTCTGACCGCCCTGCTCAACGAGATTGCCGCCATTCCCGATAACTTCGTGCTCGTGCTTGACGATTATCATGTGATTGACGCGCCGGCCGTCGATCAGGCCCTTGCCTTTCTCGTCGAGCGCCTACCGCCCCAGATGCACCTGGTCATCGCCACCCGCGAGGATCCGCCCCTACCCCTCGCCCGTCTGCGCGCCCGCGGCCAGTTGGTAGAACTGCGCGTTGCCGACCTGCGCTTCACAGCCGACGAAGCGAGCGCTTTTCTCAACAAGGTAATGGACCTCAATCTTTCGGCCGAGGAGGTCGGCGCGTTGGAAGCCCGCACCGAAGGTTGGGTTGCCGGTCTACAATTAGCCGCCCTCGCAATGAGAGGGACCCTCGCAATGAGAGGGGGCCGCGCAATGCGGGGACATGGAAAGCCGGTACAGGAAGACGCGGCCGGATTCATCGACTCCTTTACCGGCAGCCACCGCTTCGTTCTCGATTACTTGCTAGAAGAAGTGCTGGAGCAGCAACCGGAAAACGTGCAAACCTTCCTCCTGCGCACGTCCATTCTGGACCGACTTTGCAGCCCGCTATGTGCAACCATTCTGGGCAGGCCCCCTGTTCCCACGCAAGAAACGCTGGCGTATCTCGAACAGGCCAATCTATTCCTCGTTCCGTTGGATAACGAACGGCGATGGTACCGCTACCACCATCTTTTCCGGGATTTGCTGCGCCAGCGGCTGCAGCGGCATAACGCGACCGCGGAGGGCGACGAGATCAACGTCTCCGAGTTACACAGCCGCGCGAGCAGATGGCACGAAGACAATGGTTCCTGTGCGGATGCCATTCGCCACGCGCTGGCGGCTGAGGATTTCGAGCGGGCGGCAGGTCTGCTGGAGCTGGTGTGGCGAGCGATGGACCGGCGTCGTCGCTACCGCCGCTGGCTTGGCTGGGTAGAGGCGCTGCCGGACGAGTTGGTTCGCAGCCGGCCGGTATTGAGCGTGGGGGTTGCCTGGGCTTTATTGGACGCCGGTAACCTGGCAGCGGCCGAGGTCCGTTTGCAAGATGGGGAGCGGTGGCTGGAGATAGCGGCGGCGGAGGGTGAGTGCAGGGCAGAGTCGGACGGAATGGTCGTCGTGGACAGGGAGGAATTTCGCCTGTTGCCGTCGACCATCGCCACCGCCCGCACCTATCTGGCGCAGGCTATGGGCGACGTGCCAGGCTCTATCCGCTACGCCCGCCAGGCCTTCCACCTCCTGCCCGAGGATGACATTCAGGGGCGCGGCGTGGCCAGCTCCCTCCTGGGCCTCGCACTCTGGGCCGGCGGCGATCTGGTGGAGGGGCACCGCACCTTCGCCCGCGCCATGGCCGCCTTCGAAAAGGCCGGCAACCTTCTCTACGCTATCACCGGCACCTATATCCTGGCCGACATCAGGCTGGCGCAGGGCCGTCTGCGTGAGGCGGTACGCACCTACCGACGCTCGATCCGGCTAGTGACAGGCCGGGGGGAGCCGGCGATACGGGGCACAGCCGAACTCTATCTGGGCTTAAGCGAGCTGCTGCGCGAGCAAGGTGACGAGGAAGCGGCGGCGCAACTCCTCGCGCAGAGCCTGGCGCTGAGCGAGCGGGCTTCCCTGCCCCGTTGGAACTATCACCACGCGCTGGTCCAGGCGCGCCGCAAGCAGGCCGAGGGCGAGTGGGAGGCCGCGCTCGATCTGCTAGACGAGGCGGCGCGACACTATATTCCGGGACCTGTACCCGAAACCCGGTCGATAGCGGCGCTGAAGGCCCGGGTTTGGCTTGCGCAGGGCCGCGTGGCGGAGGCCGAGGCCTGGGCACGCGGGCTGGAATCTGCCACAGACGGCGATCGGGAGTACCGGCGCGAGTTCGAGCGCATCACCATGGTCAGGCTATTGCTCGGCCGTTACCGGCACCAGGGAGAGCAAGATGCCCTGTCCGAGGCGCTGGCACTCATCCGGCGTCTGCTGAACGCAGCCGAAGCAGGGGGCCGGCGGGGCAGCGTCCTCGAACTGCTCATCCTGAGCGCGCTGGCGCAGCAGGCGGGCGACGATTTGCCGGCGGCACTGGTCGCCCTCGAGCGGGCGCTGACTCTGGCGGAACCGGAGGGGTACGTCCGGCTGTTTGTCGACGAAGGCCCGCCGCTGGCCCGCTTGCTCGCGGCGGCGCGGGCCCGAGGCGTGATGCCGGACTATACAAATCGACTGTTGGCCGCGTGCGCACAGGTGGGTGTGCCCCCCTCCTCTCCTCTCTCTCCCGCGCCTGCGCCTTCGCCCCTCGTCGAGCCGTTGAGCGCGCGCGAATTAGAAGTGCTGCAACTGGTGGCCCAGGGGCTGACGAACCGTGAGATTGGCGAGCGGCTGTTCATCGCCCTCGACACAGTAAAGGGACACAATCGCAGGCTGTTCGGCAAGCTCCAGGTGCGGACGCGGACCGAAGCGGCCGCCCGGGCCCGCGAGCTGGGGCTTTTGTAGCAGGCGCCCGGGCGGCCGGGGAACACACCCAGACAACACCCTCGACAACACTTTCGTGTCTATACACCAACCCCGCCCGGCCGGTATGCTACCTGTGCCTTGAACGAGCGGTCCGGACAATTAGGCCCGGCCGAAGAAGGGTTCCCGTCATGCCCAACACCTTCCACCCCCAAAACAGCGCCGCCGGACCTGCTGTTTACGAGATCCGGATGCAGGGTCATCTCGACGAACAGTGGACAGAGTGGTTCGGCGGCATGAGCGTGACGCGGGAAGCGGACGGCCAGACTCTGTTGGCCGGGCCGGTGGTCGACCAGGCGGCCCTTCACGGCCTGTTAAGAAGGATTCGGGATCTGGGCATGCCGCTGATTTCGGTTATCCGTGTCGTGCCCGGCCGGGTGGATCGGGACGACGGAGTGGACCCGTTTTCAGAGATAGATTAAATCGCTAGACCTTTAAGGAGGAATCAAAATGGCAACTCTTTCTACAAGTACATCCCCGAAGCGATACGCCCGCATTGTCGGCGCGCTGTATCTGCTCATCTTCTTCGTCGGCCCCTTCGCATTTTTCATGGGCAGGACCGGCGTCGTCGTACCCGGAGACCCCACCGCCACAATCGATAACCTGTTGGCCTCAGAGACGATGTTCCGTCTTGGTATGGTTGCCGAAACGGTCATCGTGTTGGTTGAGATCGTAGTCAGTGCCCTTCTTTACGTGTTGTTCCGATCAGTGAGCCGGCCGCTTTCTCTGGCGGCGGCCCTGGCCCGCTTCGCGCAATCCATCTTACAGGCCGTCAACCTGCTCACCGCCGTGCCCGCCCTCCTGCTCCTGGGCGGCGCGGGCTACGTGGCTGCCTTCGAACCGGAGCAGTTGAACGCCCTCGTACTACTGTTTCTCGACGTCAATGCCTTCGTGATCATCATCTGGGGATTAATCTTCGGTTTTCATCTCCTCCTGCTCGGCTATCTGGTTTACCAGTCGGGCTTCTTGCCGAGAATTCTAGGCATCCTGCTGATAATTGGGGCCGTTGGCTATCTGGCACAGAGCTACGGGCACCTCCTTGCGCCGCAGTACGACGAGATCCTCGCCACAGTCGTCATCGTGCTCTCGATTCCAGGCGAGCTCGCGTTTACTATCTGGCTCTTGTGGAAAGGGGTGAACGACGAGCAGTGGGAGCAACCGCCGCTCCAACCCGCCGCCGCGTAAACCACTACCGGGAAAGATAGAAGATGTCGCGTATAATGCTGACAGTTGGAATAGTCGTGCTGATAGTGCTGGCGGCGCTGATCGGGGGCGTGACCGTGCCCTTCAGCACCGGGACGGCTCGTAGCGCTTCGCCACCTGACGCAGCCCCCTATGCCGCGCGCGGACCATACCCGGTGGGAGTGCGCGATCTGGCGCTGGGTGGTGACGCGTCCCTGGAGATGGTAGTGTGGTATCCGGCAG
>Ga0207752_1000126_pt1 | contig 34375 bp, 27 predicted proteins | sample Pon2CUnioCityCA_6_FD_187272 | JGI IMG/M metagenome (GOLD analysis project Ga0207752, IMG submission 187272) | Marine sediment microbial community from Union City, CA, USA - Pond 2C Sediment 2 (SPAdes) | ecosystem: Environmental > Aquatic > Marine > Intertidal zone > Salt pond sediment ... | reverse complement strand
CCCGCGAGTACCTCGACGGCAGTCTGGATATTTTCGAGTATCTGCGCTTCACGCTGGAACCGCTGATCGACGTCCCCGGCGAAGTGCGCGACGGCTGGCTGCGCGACTTCATCGCCGGGATCATCCGCCCGCGCATCAGCCACGCGGCACGCGAGCTGCTCGCCGAGCACCGCGCCGCCGGCGACTATCTGCTGGTGATGACCGCCAGCAACCACCTGGTGACCACGCCGATCGGCGCCGAGCTGGGTGTCGATGAGCTGCTCGGTAGCCGGGCGCGGCTGGCAGACGGCCGCGCCACCGGCGAGATCGACGGCACCCCCTGCTTCCGCGACGGCAAGGTGCAACGGCTGCGCGACTGGCTGGCAGCAAGCGGCCGCGCACTGGCCGGCAGCCACTTCTACAGCGACTCCGCCAATGACATTCCACTGCTGGAACTGGTCGAGCGCCCGGTGGCGGTCAACCCGGACCGACGCCTGCGCGCGCACGCTGCCGAGCGCGGCTGGCCGACGCTGCGCCTGCGCTGCCGAGCGCCGGCTTAAGTCTTGGGCAGGGTGACGCCGCGCTGGCCCTGATACTTGCCGCCGCGATCCGCGTAGGAAGTCTCGCAGACCTCATCCGACTCAAAGAACAGCATCTGCGCCACGCCCTCGTTGGCGTAGATTTTCGCCGGCAGTGGCGTGGTGTTGGAGAATTCCAGCGTCACGTGGCCCTCCCACTCCGGCTCCAGCGGGGTGACGTTGACGATGATCCCGCAGCGCGCATAGGTGGATTTGCCCAGGCACACGGTGAGCACGTTGCGCGGAATGCGGAAGTACTCGACCGTGCGCGCCAGCGCAAAGGAGTTGGGCGGGATGATGCAGACATCGTTTTTCACGTCGACAAAGCTGTCCGGGTCGAACTGCTTGGGATCGACGACGGCGTGGTTGATGTTGGTGAATATCTTGAAATCATCGGCGCAACGCACGTCGTAGCCGTAGCTGGAGGTGCCGTAGGAGACGATCTTTTCGCCATTGGCCTGGCGCACCTGGCCGCTCTGGAAGGGTTCGATCATGCCGTGCTCCGCCGCCATGCGGCGAATCCACTTGTCCGACTTGATGCTCATGCGCGCTCCGCTCAGGTGTTCTGGATGACGATCTTCGGGAAGCTGCCCGAGTAGTCGCGCGCGCGCACCGCCAGTCGCCCGGCCATCTTGCGCGCGATCTCGCGATAGGCCGCGGCGATGGCGCTGTCCGGCTCGGCGACCACCGTCGGCCGGCCGCCGTCGGCCTGCTCGCGGATGCGAATATCCAGCGGCAGCGAGCCGAGCAGTTCGACGCCGCAATCGGCGGCCATCGCCGCGCCGCCGCCGGCGCCGAAGATGTGCTCCTCGTGGCCGCAGCTGGAGCAGATGTGGGTGGACATATTTTCGACGATGCCGAGCACCGGCACCTCGACCTTTTTGAACATCTCCAGCCCCTTGCGCGCGTCGAGCAGGGCGATGTCCTGCGGCGTGGTGACGATCAGCGCGCCGGCCACCGGCACCTTCTGCGACAGGGTCAGCTGGGTGTCGCCGGTACCCGGCGGCATATCGATGACCAGGTAGTCGAGATCCTCCCAGCGGGTGTCGCGCAACAGCTGCTCCAGCGCCTGGGTGACCATCGGCCCGCGCCACACCATCGGCTGCTCCTCGTCGATCAGAAAGCCGATCGACATGCACTGCACGCCGTAGTTGCGCATCGGCTCGATGGTCTTGCCATCGGCCGATTCCGGGTTGCCGGAGATGCCCATCATGCGCGGCTGGCTGGGGCCGTAGATGTCGGCATCGAGCAGGCCGACGCTGGCGCCCTCGGCGGCCAGCGCCAGCGCCAGATTGGCCGAGGTGGTGGATTTGCCGACGCCACCCTTGCCGGAGGCAACCACGATGATGTTCTTGATGCCCTGCATGCGCTGCAGGGTCTTCTGCACCTGGTGGGGGATGACCCGGGTGGTGATATCCACCGCCACCGCCTCGACGCCCGGCACCCCGGCGGCGACCTGATCAATCTGCGCGGCCAGCGCCTGGTGCCAGCCAGCCGCCGGATAACCGAGGCTCAGACGCAGGCTGATGCGGCCGCCGTCGGCATCGACGCCGGCGACGGACTTGGCCGCGGCCAGGGTTTGTCCGGTGTGCGGATCGGCGATCTCGCCGATGGCGGCCTGCAGCCGGTCGAGGTCTACTTGGGCCATGATTGCGGGTGCTCCTGTTGGCTTGCTGCGGTGCTGTGCCGGCGCCGCCGGCGGTCGCTTGCGCGGGCTGATTGCGGGCGAATACTACACTAATCCGCTCGGGTATTTTCCAGGCTGCGCGGTCAGCCCGCGCAGTGCCCCGAGGCCGGCTCACGGGCGCGGCTGGTTGCCCCCGGCGAAGGCTGGTACGCTGGCGCGTTCGCCCACTCGCCACCCATTCGCTGCCAACCGCCGACACGGAAAAGCCATTCTCATGAGCAACTCGACGCCGCGCAAGATCCTCGTCACCAGCGCCCTGCCCTACGCCAACGGCTCGATCCACCTCGGCCACATGGTCGAGTACATCCAGACCGATATCTGGGTGCGCTACCAGCGCCTGCGCGGCAACCACTGCACCTGGGTCTGGGCGGACGACGCGCACGGCACGCCGATCATGCTCAAAGCCGAGCAGGAGGGCATCACGCCGCAGGCGCTGATCGACCGGGTGAAGGTCGAGCACGAAACCGATTTCACCGATTTCCTGCTCGGCTTCGACAACTTCCACAGCACCCACAGCGCGGAAAACCGCGAGTGCGCCGAGCTGATCTACAAGCGCCTGCGCGACGCCGGACACATCGAAAAGCGCACCATCAAGCAGCTGTTCGACCCGGAAAAGGAAATGTTCCTGCCGGATCGCTACGTCAAGGGCGATTGCCCCAGCTGCGGGGCGCTGGATCAATACGGCGACAACTGCGAAGTCTGCGCCGCGACCTACGACGCCACCGAGCTGAAAAACCCGCGCTCGATGGTTTCCAGCGCCACCCCGGTGGAGCGTGATTCCGAGCAGTACTTCTTCAAGCTGGGCAATTTCGACGCGATGCTGCGCCAGTGGACCGGTGCCGGCCACCTGCAGCCGGAGATCGCCAACAAGCTGCAGGAGTGGTTCGACGCCGGGCTGAACGACTGGGACATCTCGCGCAACGCGCCCTACTGGGGCTTCGAGATCCCGGATGCGCCGGGCAAATATTTCTACGTCTGGCTGGACGCGCCGATCGGCTACATGGGCAGCCACAAGAATTACTGCGCGCGCACCGGGCAGGATTTCGACAGCTACTGGGCGGTCGATTCCGACGCCGAGATGGTGCATTTCATCGGCAAGGACATCGCCTATTTCCACACCCTGTTCTGGCCGGCGACACTGGCCGGCGCCGGCTTCCGCAAGCCGACCGCGGTCTGGTGCCACGGTTTCCTGACCGTCGACGGGGCGAAGATGTCGAAATCGCGCGGCACCTTCATCAAGGCGCGCACCTATCTCGACCACCTCGACCCGGAGTACCTGCGCTACTACTTCGCCGCCAAGCTCAACGCCCGCGTCGAAGACATCGACCTCAACCTCGAAGACTTCGTCGCCCGCGTCAACAGCGATCTGGTCGGCAAAGTGGTCAACATCGCCAGCCGCACCGCCTCGTTCATCAGCAAGCGCTTCGACGGCCGGCTGGCCAGCGAGCTGCCGGAGCCGGCGATGTACGCCGAATTCGCCGCCAGGGGCGAACAGATCGCCGCCGCTTACGAGGGCCGCGAATTCAGCCGCGCGATGCGCGAGATCATGGCACTGGCCGATCAGGCCAATCAGTACATCGCCGATCAGGCGCCCTGGGCGATGATCAAGCAGCCCGGCCGCGAGGCCGAAGTGCAGGCCGTCTGCACCCAGGGCATCAACCTGTTCCGCGCGCTGGTCACCTATCTCAAGCCGGTGCTGCCGGTGCTGGCAGGCAAGGCGGAGGATTTCCTCAACGCCGGCGAGCTGCGCTGGGACGACATTTCCACGCCGCTCAGCGGGCACACAGTGAACCGCTTCAAGCCGATGATGTCGCGTATAGAGAGCCAGCAGATCGAGGCCATGATCGAGGCATCGAAGGAAGATCTGGCCGCCGCTGCGGTGCAGCCCGGCGGCCCGCTGGCGGATGACCCGATCGGCGAGCAGATCGACTTCGAAGACTTCGCCAAACTCGATCTGCGCGTCGCGCGCATCGCCACTGCCGAGCGCGTCGAGGGCGCCGACAAGCTGCTGCGCCTGACGCTGGATCTGGGCGGCGAGACGCGCAACGTCTTCGCCGGCATCAAATCCGCCTACACGCCGGAGCAGCTGGAGGGCCGACTGACGGTGATGGTCGCCAATCTCAAGCCGCGCAAAATGCGCTTCGGCGTGTCCGAGGGCATGCTGCTGGCGGCCGGGCCGGGCGGCGATGAACTGTTCCTGCTCGGCCCCGATGAGGGCGCGCGGCCGGGGATGCGGGTCAAGTAGTACGGCCCGCCCCCAGCATGAAAAAGCCGCTCCCAGGAGCGGCTTTTTCATCTTCGAGCGGCTCGCGACCAATCCGCGAAATCAACTGCCGCTGGAGGATTTTTTCTTGCTGTCACTTTTACCAGAGGACTTCTTCTTGCTCTTGGCAGCCTTCTTTTTCGAGGATTTTTTCCCCTTGGAGCGGCAGTGGGCCTTCACCTTGGCGCCGTCCTTGCGTTTATGACTGCCGACCCAACTGCAACTGCTTTTGGCGGTGCAAGCGGAGCTGGACAAGCCCTTGCAGGCACTGGCCGCGCTGGCGGTGCCGGTGAACAGCGCGGCACACAGAGCCAGCAACAAAGCGGGAAGCAGGCGCAGGGTTCTCATGAGCATTCTGATGGACTCCTTTGGCATCGATGTATTGTGCGACGCACAATAATGAAGCTTTCCGGGCCTCGGCGCTACTCTCCGAGGCTATTTCCCGGCGCTGCCAACGGCCCCGGAGAGGAATATCAGCATTTCATGATAAAGATCAGACCAGGCGCCGGACTCATAACGAAAATACTCTCACAAAACCTGCAAATATTCCCAAAATGACTAACAATATAATCTCCGAGTTTTGTATCGCTATAAGGCGGATTGCTAAACTTGCCGGTTCCACGCGCCGCGAACCAATCAGCCAACCACGCCCATGACCGAATACGCGCTCATCCTGATCGGCACGATCCTGGTGAACAACTTCGTGCTGGTGAAGTTTCTCGGCCTGTGCCCGTTCATGGGCGTGTCGAAGAAGCTGGAGACCGCGCTGGGCATGGGTCTGGCGACCACCTTCGTACTCACCCTCGCCTCGCTGGCCAGCTACGTGGCGCACAGCTATCTGCTCGAACCGCTGGGTCTTGAATACCTGCGCACCATCACCTTCATCCTGATCATCGCCGCGGTGGTGCAGTTCACCGAGATGGTGGTGCACAAGACCAGTCCGCTGCTGCACAAGGTGCTGGGCATCTTCCTGCCGCTGATCACCACCAACTGCGCGGTGCTCGGCGTGGCCCTGCTGAACGTGCAGGCGGATCACGATTTCATCTCCTCGGCGCTGTACGGCTTCGGCGCGGCGCTGGGCTTTTCGCTGGTGCTGGTGCTGTTCGCGGCGATGCGCGAACGGATCGAAGCGGCCGATGTGCCGCTGCCGTTCAAGGGCAACGCCGCGGCGCTGATCACCGCCGGGCTGATGTCGCTGGCCTTCATGGGCTTTGCCGGACTGGTGAAGGTCTAGCCGATGCTCGCGGTACTCGTCCTCACCCTGATCGCGGCCGCCTTCGGCCTGCTGCTCGGCTTTGCCGCGCAGCGCTTCAAGGTCGAGGGCGACCCGATCGTCGACCAGATCGACGCGATCCTGCCGCAGACCCAGTGCGGCCAGTGCAGCTACCCCGGCTGCCGGCCCTACGCCGAAGCCATCGCCAGCGGCGAGGCCGAGATCAACCAGTGCCCGCCCGGCGGACAGGAGGGCGTCGAGGCGCTCGCCGACCTGCTCGGCCGCGAGCCGCTGCCGCTCAACGAGGAGCACGGCGAAGAAAAGCCCAAAGCCGTGGCGGTGATCCGCGAGGACACCTGCATCGGCTGCACCCTGTGCATCCAGGCCTGCCCGGTGGATGCCATCCTCGGCGCCGCCAAGCTGATGCACACGGTGATCGAGGCCGAATGCACCGGCTGTGAACTGTGTATCGAACCCTGCCCGGTGGACTGCATCGACATGGTGCCGGTCCGCGAAACCCAGGAGACCTGGACCTGGCCAAAACCCGCCGGCAGCGGGCGGGTGATCCCGATCATCCCGGAGCGGAGCAGCGAGCGATGAGCTATCGGCCAGCGCCCGGCGCGCGCGGCAAAACCGCACAACAGCCCAAAGCAAGGCCCCAAGCCCAGCAATCCAGACCAGCAACCCGGTGACCGAGCAACCATGAAACCTGGCGACGCCAAACCCGTCCTCTGGCCATTCCCCGGCGGCCTGCAGCTGGCCGATGAGAAGCACATTTCCAGCGAGCGGCCGATCGCCCGCCTGGCCACCCCGGCGCGCCTGGTGCTGCCGCTGCGACAGCACATCGGCGCCGCCAACCAGCCGCTGGTATCGGTCGGCGAGCGCGTCCTCAAAGGTCAGCAGATCGCCAGCGCCGAGGGCTACATCAGCGCGCCGGTGCACGCGCCCACCTCGGGCACCGTGGCCGCCATCGAAGAGATGCCGGTCGCCCACCCCTCGCAACTGCCGGCGCTGTGCATCGCCATCGACAGCGACGGCGCCGAAGAATGGGTCGAGCGCCAGCCACTGGGCGACGGCTACCGCGACCTGGCCCCGCTGGAGCTGCGCAACCTGCTGCGCGAACGCGGCATCGTCGGCCTCGGCGGCGCCACCTTCCCCACCGCGGTCAAGCTGCAACCCGGCCCCGGCCGGCGGATCGACACGCTGATCATCAACGGCGCCGAGTGCGAGCCCTACATCAGCTGCGACCAGCTGCTGATGCGCGAACGCGCCGCGGACGTCGTCGCCGGCATCGCGGTGATCCAGCACATGGTCTCCCCGGCGCAAACGCTGATCGGCGTCGAAGACAACAAGCCCGACGCCATCGACGCCCTGCAGCGCGCGCTGGCCGAGGCCGGGCTGAACGACACGCGCGTGGTCAGCGTGCCGACCCGCTACCCCACCGGCGGCGAAAAACAACTGATCCGCGTGCTGACCGGCAAGATCGTGCCCAGCGGCGGCCTGCCCGCCGAGGTCGGCGCGCTCTGCCAGAACGTCGGCACCTGCGCGGCGATCGCCGACGCGGTCTATCGCGACCAGCCGCTGATCTCGCGGATCGTCACCGTCACCGGCCGCGGCGTGGCCGTGCCACAGAATCTGGAAGTGCCGCTGGGTGCGCCGATGGCGGCGCTGATCGAACACTGCGGCGGCTACGTGGATGGCGTCGCGCGACTGATCATGGGCGGGCCGATGATGGGCTTCGCCCTGCCCGGCGACGAGCTGCCGGTGACCAAGGGCTGCAACTGTCTGCTGGCCAGCCTCGCCGAGGAGCTGGCGCCGCCACAGGCCGAGCAGCCCTGCATCCGCTGCGGCGCCTGCGTCGAAGCCTGTCCGGCCGAGCTGCTGCCGCAGCAGCTCTACTGGTACGCCCGCGCCGGCGACCTCGAACAGGCTCGCCAGCACCACCTGTTCGACTGCATCGACTGCGGCTGCTGCGCCTACGTCTGCCCCAGCCACATCCCGCTGGTGCAGTACTACCGCCACGCCAAAACCGCCGTGGCCGCCGCCGAGCGCGAGCGCGAAAAGGCCGAGGTGGCGCGCCAGCGGCACGAGTTTCGCCAGCAGCGCATCGCGCGCGCCGAGCGCGAAAAGGCCGAGCGACTGGCGAAGAAAAAAGCCGCCCTGGAAGCCAGCAAGCGCGCCGCCAAAGCCAAGGCCGAGGCGTCCGAGGCGTCCGGCGAAGCAGCCGAAGCCCCCCGTCAGGACGCCATTCAGGCCGCCATCGAGCGGGCGCGCAAGAAAAAGGCCGCGGCGGCGGCCGCCGGCGTGGTGCCGAAAAATGTCGATGATCTGAGCGAGGCGCAGCGCGCCAGAATCGCCGCCGTTGAGGCGCGCCGCACGCATCAGCGCGAGGCGGCCGGCGAGGCTGCGGAGCAGGCTGGCAGCGATGACGCCGGCGACAAGCGCCGCTCGGCTGGCTCCTGATGCGGTTTCAGACCCCCACGTCACCACACACCGCGGCGCGCGGCGACGTCAGCCGGGTGATGGGCCAGGTACTGCTGGCGCTGATCCCCGGCGCAGCGCTGTACATCGCCCTGTTCGGCATCGGCGTGCTGCTCAACCTGCTGGTCGCAGCCGTCACCGCCTACGCCTGCGAGGCGCTGGTGCTGCACCTGCGCCGCCGCCCGCTGCGCGCCACGCTGGGCGATAACAGCGCCCTGCTCACCGCCTGCCTGCTGGCTCTGGCGCTGCCGCCGCTGGCGCCCTGGTGGCTGGCCGCGCTGGGCACCGCCTTCGCCATCCTGCTGGCCAAACAGCTCTACGGTGGCATCGGCTACAACCCGTTCAACCCGGCGATGGTCGGCTACGTGGTACTGCTGATCTCCTTCCCGCGCGAGATGACCCTGTGGCTGCCGCCAGCCTGGCTGGCCGAAGGCGGCCCCGGCGCGCTCGACAGCCTCGCCATCGCCTTCGGCGCGGCGGCCGACTGGGACGCCATCAGCATGGCCACGCCGCTGGATCACAGCCGCACCCAGCTCGGCCTCAACGCCTTGCTCGGCGAGGTGCGCGCCGACCCGCGCTACGGCCTGCTCGGCGGCAGCGGCTGGGAGTGGATCTCGCTGGCCTGGCTGCTCGGCGGCCTGTACCTGCTGTGGCGGCGGGTGATCAGCTGGCACATCCCGGTCGGCCTGCTCGGCAGCCTGTTGCTGCTTTCGCTGGCCTTTTACATCGGCGACGCCGACAGCTACTCGCCGCCCTGGTTTCACCTGCTCAGTGGCGGCGCCATGCTCGGCGCCTTTTTCATCGCCACCGACCCGGTATCGGCGCCGAGCAGCGCGCGCGGCAAGCTGATCTTCGCCGCCGGCATCGGCGCCATCACCTTCATCATCCGCAGCTGGGGCGGCTACCCGGACGGCATCGCCTTTGGCGTGCTGCTGATGAACATCGCCGCACCGACCATCGACCACTTCTATCGCCCGCCGGCCTTCGGCCAGCGGCGCGGCTGAGGGCGCCGGCGTGGAACACAGCGCAGACGACAATCACGAAGCTGTGCCGCCGCAGCGGTCAGCCGCGGCGCGCGGCTGGCTGGCGCGACTGCCCGAGCCCGGGCGGCAGATCGCGGTCGCCGCACTGCTGCTCGGTGGTTTCGCGCTGTGCGCCACCGGATTGCTGGCACTGACCCACTGGAGCACCGCCGAACGCATCGCCGACAACCGCCGCCAGGCGCTGCTGCAACGCCTGCACGAGGTGCTCCCGGCCGATGCCGCGGACGGGCAGCTGCACGACGATCAGCGGCTGGTCAGCGATCCACGGCTCGGCAGTGAGGCAGCGCTGCCGGTGTACATCGCGCGCCGCGACGGCCAGCCGGTGGCGGCGGTGCTCACGGCGATTGCGCCGCAGGGCTACAGCGGCAGCATCCGCCTGCTGGTCGGTGTCTACCGCGACGGCCGGATCACCGGCGTGCGCATCACCGAGCACCGCGAGACGCCGGGCCTCGGCGACGCCATCGAGGCGGATCGCTCGGACTGGATCAACGGTTTCGACGGCCGCGCGCTGGGTGATCCCGCGCTGGATCGCTGGGCGGTGAAAAAAGACGGCGGCGTTTTCGATCAGTTCACCGGTGCCACGGTGACGCCGCGGGCGGTGGTGCGCGCGGTGCGCGACGCGCTGCTGTACTTCGACGAGCAGCGCGCAGCGCTGTTTGCCGCCGGCGGCGACGATACTGCGGGCCAAGCTACTGCGAAAGACGGCGCGCACAGCGCCACAGCGGGTGCAGACTAGCCGAACAACTGCGCCCAGGCATGCTGGTCGCTGCCCGGCTCGTCGTGCAGCTCGACGCCCAGCTCATAGACCGCGCGGCCCGGCTTCCAGCAGCACCAGACGACGCGGCCAAAGAGGTGGTATTTGTCTGCGACACCGGCCGGGGAGACCCACAACTGCAGCGGCGAATGCCGCGGCAGCGCCTCGGCGAGGTGCAAGCGCAGACACAGCCCGCTGGGGGAGCTGTCGAGCACATCGCAGCGGCGCATCGCAGCGGCCTGGCCGGCGACCTGGTCGGCGGCCAGCGGGCCACCGAGCTGCACGAAGCTGTGGCCGTGACGCGGCAAGCGCGGGTGCTCGCGGCGTTCGACGAGGGAGTCGTCGGATGAGATCGGCATACCTGCACTCCTGTCACTGGAGCCGCGCCGGCAAAACGCGGGCCCGGCTATGCGATAGCGGTGCAACGAATGTAGACGCCCGCACAGCGGCGGGCAGAGGCGGACATGAGCAATCAGACGAAAATTCTTCGCGATGGACTTTGGGTCAACAACCCCGGGCTGGTGCAACTGCTGGGCCTGTGCCCGCTACTGGCGGTCACCGGCACGCTGATCAACGGCCTGGGGATGGGCATCGCCACCACGGCCACGCTGCTGCTCTCCAATACGATCATCTCGGCGATCCGCCACCAGGTGCGCGAAGAGGTGCGCATCCCGGTGTTCGTACTGGTGATCGCCGCGGTGGTGACCGCCATCGAGCTGGCCATGAGCGCCTGGTTTTTCGAGCTGTACAAGGTGCTCGGTATCTTTATCCCGCTGATCGTCACCAACTGCACCATCATGGGCCGCGCCGAGGCCTTCGCCGCGCGCAACCCGGTGCGCGAATCGGCCCTCGACGGCCTGGCCATGGGCGCCGGTTTCGCCGCGCTGCTGGTGGTGCTCGGCGGACTGCGCGAGCTGGTCGGCCAGGGCACGCTGTTCGCTGGCGCACAGCTGATGTTCGGCGAGGGCGCGCGCGACTGGGTGATCAGCTTCGGCGACTACCCCGGCTTTCTGCTCGCCGTGCTGCCGCCGGGGGCCTTCATCGGCCTCGGCCTGTTGATCGCGGTTAAAAACCTGATCGACGCACGCCTCGCACGGCGCCGCGGCGAGCACATCGGCAGCGCCGCCGCGCTACCCGCCAGCTGAGCGGCCCCGCCAGCTGAGCGGCACGGCTCCAACGTGGATAAATGGGCGGCAAAGGCGCAGAAAAAAGGCGGCCAGCGGCCGCCCCAGGATTCTTTTTCTTGAGTTGCTTGGTGTTGTTATTCGTTTGATTTCCGGGCGCCTGATCGCTCGGCGCTCGCTCTTTCGGCGCTTGATTTTTCAGCGCGCTTGACCGCCAGCCACTGGGCATCGATGCGTGCCGGACCGGCCTCTGCCACCGTCAAGCCCTCCCCGGCGAGGCGCCGTTCGACCTCGCGAAAGCGCCGCGAGAACTTGTCGCTGGCAGCGCGCAGCGCGGTTTCGGCGTCGATGCCACTGTGGCGCGCCAGATTGGTCGCGGCGAACAGCAGATCGCCGATCTCCTCGGCGAGGTGGGCCTGATCGGCGGCGGCGGCAGCAGTGCTGCGCGCCGTGGCCAGCGCCTCGCGCACTTCATCCAGCTCCTCGGCGACCTTGCCGAATACCGGCTCGATCGAGTCCCAGTCGAAGCCCTCCCGCGCCGCGCGGCGCTGCAGTTTCTGCGCGCGACTCAGCGCCGGCAGCGCCAGCGCCACGCCGTCGATGGCAGAAACGGCGGCGGCTTTGCCGGCGCGCTCCTCGGCCTTCAGTTGCTCCCAGTGGGCGCTCTGCTCGGCCTGGTCGGCGTAGACGGTGTCGGCGAAGACGTGCGGGTGGCGGCGCAGCATTTTCTCGTTGATGGCGCGCGCCACATCGTCAAAATCGAAGGCGCCGATCTCCTCTGCCATGCGTGCGTGGAACACCACTTGCAGCAGTAGATCGCCAAGCTCGTCACGCAGCTCGTCGAGATCGCCGCGGGCGATAGCGTCGGCGACCTCGTAGGCCTCTTCGATGGTGAAGGGCGCGACGCTGGCGAAATCCTGCTGCAGATCCCAGGGACAGCCACCCTGCGGGTCGCGCAGACGGGCCATGATCTGGCGCAGGCGGTGGATCTCGCTCACCGGCCTCAGTCGAGATCCATGCGCACGCCGAAATGCACGGCACCATCCAGCTCGACGGTCTCGCTGCTGTTCTCGAACTCGGCCTCCATCAAGCGGTAGCCGACGTAGGCGCGGGTGGTCGGCATCAGATCGACCTCCAGGCGCAGGCTGACTTCGAGGATGCTCTCGGCGTCGCCGAAGCTGGTGATCTGCGGTGCGTAGTAGCCCTCGACGCCGAAGCTCAGCGGCATGGTCGGGCTGGGTCGCAACAGCGATACGCCACCGCCGACGGCCACCCCGCTGAGGCTTTCATCGACCTCGCCCAGCTCGCCGAAGTAGGCTTTGACGCCGGCGGTGAAGGACAGCGCCGAAGTCGGCGTCGGCCGCGCGTTGACGCCCAGCCAGCGGCCGTGCACGACGAAGTCGTCGTCCTCATTGAAAAACAGGCCGATACCGGCGTTGGTGCCGCCGACGCCGAGACTGGCGCTGCGCAACAGCAACTCGAAGTTGGCCGATTGGTCGCCGAGGCTGATATCCAGCGTGGTCGCGCGCGCCGTGGTCGGCACCAATCCGATTGCTAACAGGCTGGCGGCGAGCAGGGCCGTTGCGAACTGCGTCTTGCGCATGGCGAAAACCTCGATAGTGGAATGGTGCGGCGCGCGGGACAAAATCTGCGCGCAGTGTAGAGGCCACAGCCTGCGCCAATCAAGCGACAGCTCCCATCGGCGCGTGTATCATGCTGCCGTTTTTGTCCAGTGGGTGCAGGCGATGAGCGGTTTTCAGGCCGCCACGGAGGGTGACGCGAGACAGTCCGCGCTGTGCACGTGGCTGCGCGGCGTCGGCTACCGGATAGACGACATCCGCCTGGCTTCCGGCGACGCCAGCTTCCGCCGCTACTTCCGCGTGCTCAGCGACGACACCAGCTACATCGCCATGGACGCGCCCCCCGAGCACGAGGACTGCTACCCCTTCGCCACGGTCGCCGACCTGCTCGCCAGCCGCGACATACACGTGCCGCTGGTGCTCGCCCACAACCTGAACGACGGCTTCCTGCTGCTCGATGATCTGGGCAGCCGCCACTACCTCGACGCCCTCGACGCGGACAACGCGCAGCGCCTCTACGGCGACGCCCTCGACTGCCTGTTCACCCTGCACAGCGAGGTCGACCACCACCTGCTGCCGCGCTACGACGACAAGCTGCTCTACGGCGAGATGCAGCTGTTCGTCGACTGGTATCTGCTGCGCCACTGCGGGATCAAGCTGGAGCGCGCCGACCGCGAGGTGCTGGCACAGACCTTCGAGCTGCTGGTCGACAACGCCCTGCAACAGCCACGGACGTTCGTGCACCGCGACTTCCACTCGCGCAATCTGATGGTCACCGAGCAGCGCAATCCCGGCGTGCTCGATTTTCAGGACGCGGTCTCCGGCCCGCTGACCTACGATCTGGTCTCGCTGCTGCGCGACTGCTACATCGGCTGGCCGCAGGGGCAGGTGGCCACCTGGGCCGCCGGCTATCACGCCCGGCTGGTCGACAGCGGACTGTGCGAAGCCGATCTGGAGACCTTCGCCCGCTGGTTCGATCTGATGGGCATGCAGCGCCACCTGAAAGCCATCGGCATCTTCACCCGCCTCAGCTACCGCGACGGCAAGCACGGCTACATGCGCGACATCCCGCGCACCTATCAGTACATCGCCGATCTCTACCCGCACTACCCGGAGCTCTCGCGCTTCGCCGAGCTGATGCAGCGCTGCGCCATCGGCGGCGGCGACCTGCCGTGAAGCCGGCGGTGGCGATGATCCTCGCCGCCGGCCGCGGCGAGCGCATGCGACCGCTCAGCGACCACACCCCGAAACCGCTGCTGGAGGTCGCCGGCGCACCGCTGATCGTCCACCACCTGCGCCGCCTGGCGGCGCTGGGCATCGCCGACGTACTGATCAACACCGCCTGGCTGGGCGAGCAGATCCGGCGCGCGCTGGGCGACGGCAGCGCCTTCGGCCTGCGCATTCACTACTCGGATGAAGGGGATCGCGCGCTGGAGACCGCCGGTGGCATCGCCCGTGCGCTGGCGCTGCTCGGCGATGGCGGTGGCGACCCGCTGCTGGTGATCAACGGCGATCTGTGGTGCGACTGCGAGCTGGCGCGACTGGCGCTGCGCGACGGCGATCTGACCGCGCTGCTACTGGTGGACAACCCCGAACACAACCCGCGCGGCGACTTTTTGCTGCGCCACGGCCGCGTCTGCAACCCGACGCCGGAAGCCACTGCACAGGGCGGCGAAGCGCTGACCTTCGCCGGCATCGGTCTCTACCGGCGCGCGCTGTTCGCCGATCTGCCGGCCGGCGCACAGCCGCTGGCGCCACTGCTGCGCAGCGCCGCAGACGCCGGTCGCGTCGCCGGCCTCAAGCACGCTGGCGACTGGTGCGACGTCGGCACCCCGGCGCGGCTCGCCGCGCTGCGCGCGCGGCTGGCGGGCGACTAGGCAAGCGCTGCAAAACTGCTGCGCTTACCCGGCCAGCGTTGGAAACAGGCTCAAAATGCTCATTTACCCTGCGTAAACTGCGCTTTTTCGCCTATTTCCGCCTTGGCCGGGCTGCGCTCGCTACGTTTTGCAGAGCCTCCCTGGCCGCGCCGCCGGCGCAGCGCCAGCAGGCCCAGCGCCAGCGGCAGCCACGGGCCGCTCGCACCGCCGCCACCACCGCCGCCGCCACCGCCGGTCTCGGCATCGAGCGCCACGGCCACGCCGAGCGGGTCGCGAATCCAGCGCTCGCGCTCATCGCCGTCCCATTCATCGCCATCGACCAGACCCAGCGTGATGCGCCGCGCCGCGGCGTCGAGCGGATCGCCGGGGAAGGTTCGCCATTCGCCGGCGGCATCGCTCTTACGCAGCAGCGCGGCGGCGGGGAAATCCATCGCCGCGGGGTATTCGATGGTCAGCGTCACCGCGGCGCCGACCGCACCGGCATCGACGCTGAAATCGAGCACGCCGAGCGGGAATTCGAAACCGTCGTCGGCGGCGGCCAGCGCGGCCGGCCCCAGCGGCAGCCCGGTGCCGGCGTCGTGGGCCAGCAGCGGCGCGCCGCCGGCGTGGATGCGCAGCGTCTGCCCGGCCAGCTCCGGCAGGCCCAGCGCCGTGGCGCTGGCGGCGTTGACCACGAAGGCCAGCTCGCCGGCGTCGGCCGCGGCGGCGCCCGGTTCGATGGCATCCAGCAGGCCGTCGCCATCGCTGTCCACCGGGCTGCGCGGATCGCCGACTTCGACGGCATCCGGCTGGCCGTCGCCGTCGCTGTCGTCGCTGCCGGGATCGAGGTGGTGGCTCGCCGCCTGCTGGTCGCCGAGGCCGTCGCCGTTGCTGTCGGCGAGATCCGCGGCGTTGACCGTCACCGGCAGATCCAGCACGGCGCTGGCGCCGGCGGCATCTTCCACCCGCAGCTGCAACTGGCCGCTGCCGGCGGCGATCGCGGTGAAGCGCAGCAGGCCGTCGTCGAAGCTCGCCACCTCGCCGAGGCCGTCATCGAGCGCGCTGCCGCTGGCGCTGAAGCGGTGGCTGTCGCCGAGATCCGGATCGCTCATCGCGAACCGCAGCTCGCGCGTCTGCCCGGCCGCCAGCACCAGCCCGTTGTTGCCGTTGCGCGCCAGCTGCGGGGCTTCGTTGTCGGCGCCGACGCTCACATCGACCCGCGCCAGCACCGCGTTGCTGGCGTCGCTGACTTCGACCTCGAAACTGGCGGTGTAATCGGCGCTGCGATTGGCCGGCTGATAGCGCCAGTTGCCGCTGCTATCCACCGTGGCAGTGCCGAAGCCGTCGCCCGGCTGGCTGGCGATGCGATAGCCGAGGCTGGCGCTGTCGATATCGCTGGCGACGATGCCGCCGGTGATCTGCGCATCGTCCTCGTCGCCGCTGCCGCTGGCATCGGCCACCTGCGGCGGGTCGTCGTCGGCGAGCACCGTGAAGGCCACCGTGGTGCTGGCGCTGTCGGCGCCGTCGCGCACCAGCAGATCGAAGCTGGCGCTGTAGTCGGCGCTGCGATTGTCGGGGCTGAACCGCCAGCCGCCGCTGAGCGAATCGACCTGTACGGCATCGTCGCCGAGCACGGCGTCGCCCGCGCGCACGCTGCCCGGCAGCAGCTCGAAGCTGGGCGCGCGGGCGCCGACGGCGGTGGCGCCACCGGCGATCTGCGGCGTGTCCTCGCTGCAGGTATCGGCGCAGTCCGGCGCGCTGCCGACCACCGCCAGCGGCGGCGCATCGATATCCGCGGCATCCGACAGCGCTTGCACCGCGGCGGCGTCGAGGGCGGTATCGAACAGCGCCACCTCGTCGATGTGTCCGGCGAAGTGCTCGGCGCCACTGGCGTCGCGGCCGAGGTACAAACGCGCGCCGCTGGCCAGGTCGGCGAAGCCGGTGGCCAGCGGCGCGGCGGCGACGCCATCCACGTAGAGGGTCAGCTGGCCGGCGTCGAAGACCAGCGCCAGATGGTGCCAGCCCTCTCCCGACAGCGCGCTGCGCACTTCCTGCACGCCGCTGCCATCGTCGGCGCGGCCGAGCAGCTCGCCGCTGGTGCGGTCGATGCCGAGGGAAAGAAAGTCGCTGCCGACGGCGATACCGCTGCCGCTGGAGCCCGGCTCGCTGTACAACCAGGCGCTGAGGGTGTGCGCGCTGCCACCGCCGAAATCGCCGCCCGGATTGCCGCGCTCGGCGGCGTCGATGGCGATGCGGTCGTCGATGCCGTCGAAGCGCGCCGCGCCGCCTTCGATATAGCTGCTGGCGCCCAGCGCCACGCCACCGGCCAGGTCGCCGTGGCGCTCCCAGCCGGAGGCGTCGTAGATGCGCGCGCCGGCGCGCTCGTCGAGCTGCCAGTAGCCGCTCGGGCGGCTGGCCAGGCTCTGTGAGTAGAGCCCCGTCCAGGGTTCGCGCTGGAAGGCGAAGGCGCGCCCGGTGCCGCTGCCGCCGACGGCCTCGTCGGCGCCGGCCAGCAGGCTGCGTCCGGACATGGCGAGGCCGTTGCCGGCGAAGTGTGCGGGCACATCACCCGGCGCCTGCAGCGGGTGGGGAAAGTCGGAACTCAGGTGCTGCAGCAGGCCGTGGGCGCCGAAGGCGTAGAGGTGCGCGGCGCCGATCTGCTGGAAAAAGGGCGCGTCGTCGTCCTGCAATTCACCGATCAACGCATGCCCGGCGGAGAGCACCACGGCGTTGCCGAACAGGCCGCGCTCGCTGCCGCCATCGGGCGGGTCGATCTGCTGCTGGCGCAGCCAGCTGCCGTCGCCCTGGCGGCGGTAGAGAAACGCCGCGCCGGCCTCGAAGGGGCTGTTGTCGGTCTCTACGCGGCGGGCGCCGACGAGCAGGTCATCGCCCTGCAGATCAATCGCGTAGCCGAAGTGATCGCCGGCGGCATCACCGTCCAGACTCGCCTCCAGCGACCAGTTGCCGGCGCCGTCGCGACGGTAGAGATAGACGCGGCCGCTGTGATAGCCACCATCGCCGTGGAAGCTGCCACCGAGGCCCAGATCGTGGTGATCGGCGCTGACCGCCGCGAGATTCCCGGACAGCGCCAGGGCAAAGCCGAAGTGGCTATCGATCAGGCCATCGCCGTCACCGTTGCCATCCACCGGTTTGAGCTGCGCTTCGGCGACCCAGCCGTTGCCGTCGTGGCGAAAGACGTGCACCAGTCCGTGGCCCTCGCTATCGCCGGCGACGCTGTCGGCCTCGCAGTTGGTGGGCGCGTGCGGGGCGACGTCGGGCGAGGCGATCTGGCCGACCAGCAGCAGGTCGCCGTCCAGCGCCAGGCTCCAGCCGAAGCACTCGCCGACCTCGCCGGCGCCGGCGGTGAGCGTGGCATCCAGCGTCCAGTTGCCGTCCGCGCCGCGCTGATAGACGTGTACCGCACCGTCGAGGCTGCCGAAGCCCGCGTCGTTGCGCTGGCGATAGGCGGCGATCACCGCGCGATCGCCCTGCAGCGCGATGGCGCGGCCAAAGTTCTCGTCATCGGCCGGATTGTCGGGCGCCGGCGAGTGGATGGTCTGGCGGTGCGACCAGCCGCCGTCGGCATCCTGCCGGTAGACGTGGACGCGATTATTGGCGTGATCGGAAACCATCGCCGTGTCGCCGAACAGGGCGCCGCGAAAGCCGAAGTTGGCGGTCGGTTCCGTGCTCGCATCCGGCTGCGGCAGCTCGTCAAAGCCATCGATGGCCGCGGCGCTCAAGGCACCACAGGGTGCCCCCAGCAGCGCCGCCGCCAGCAACAGGGATGGCAGCCTGCGGCGGCAGTCGGCGCCTGCCGGCAGCAGTCGGGCAACGAGTGATCTGGCGGGATTTGCAGTGGCAGACATCGGGCGTTCCGGGTGCGCATCTGACGATAGCGTGGCGCTATCGCTGGGCGCATGCTGGCGATGGCAGCGAGCAGCCTTCACTCGGAGAAGCTGCGCACCAAGCGCGATAAAAAAACCGAAGCGCTCTGCGTGCGGGAACGCGCAAAACGCGGTGGCAAGCCGGCGGCGAGACCAAAAAAACCTCGCCGCTCTGCACATGTCGGCATGATCTCACGCGGGATTGAGCGGAAAAAAATACAGCGCCGAAAAAATCGTCGCCCGCGGCCGCTTTTGCGACCGCGGGCGGATGTCGACTCAGAAATCCCAGCGATAGCCGAGGCTGAAGTGGTACTCGGTGGTGTTCGATTCGATGCCGGCGGCGTCTTCGTCCTGGTGCCAGTCCGCGCCCAGCTCCAGTTCGAAGGCCAGCTGGCGGCGCAGGCGGTACTCGCTGCGCAGCAGTGGGGCGAAGGTCAGGCGCTGGCTGTCGTCGTCGCCGTTGCGCAGCGAGACGCGCAGCCGCGGATTGAACCGCCAGCCGTTATTGGCCGGATAGCGGCTGTTGAGATCGACGCTAAAGGTGTCGAAGGCATCGCCGTCGGCGTATTGCAGGCCGATGATGCCGATGTCGCCATCCTTGAGCATGTTGGAGCGGATCAGGCGCGCGTTGTAGTAGTACTCATCGTCGGTGCCGGGCAGCGGATCGACGCCACCGGAGGCGTCGGATTCCTGCAGATTGGAGATGGTGAAATCCACCGATACCTGCAGATCCTCGGCCAACGGCCGCGAGCCACCCAGCGAGAACAGTCGCGCACGCTGGGTGCGGCTGCGCGCCAGCTCGCGGATTTCCTCGATGTTCAGCAGCGCCGCCAGCTCGGCCAGGCTGTTCACCTGCTGGCCGATCAGCGCGTTGCGCAGCACCAGCGTCGGGGTGTTGCGGTAGTCGATGTTGAGATAGGCGGTGGTGTTGTCGTCGAAGGTCCAGTTGCCGAGCACCAGCAGGGTATTCAGCTCGTCGAACAGGATGTCGTAGTCAAGCGCGCTGAACAGCGAGCGGCTGTTGTCGAAGTAGCGCACTTCACCGCCCACGGCGCGCCGGTCGGTCTCGCCCTCGGTCTCCTGCTCGATGATGAACAGCGAGAAGTCCCAGTGCTCGTTGAACGTGCCGAGGTCGGCGCTGACGCCATAAAACTGCTGGTCATCGTTGATGAAGGTATCGCTGGAGCTCTGCACCGGGCGGCCGAGCACGACGTTGATGCGCACCTGCGGATCGAGCCGGTAACCGCCGAGAATGCCGTCGAAGCGACCCAGCGTGCCGCTGGTGTTGTGCCGCTGGCGGCCGCCGCGCAGCGAGATGCCACGCTGGCGATCCAGCCAATCGAAATACAGCTCGGAGATGCGGCCCTCGTCATCCCCGTCATCGAGGAAATCCTTGGCGTAGCCGCCGGTGAACTGGGCGCGCATATCGTAGTCGGCACCGCGATAGCGGGCGCCGGCGACCAGCTGGCTGTCCAGCTCGGAGAGCACCGTCTCATCGCCGGCCAGATCGCTGTCGACGCGCTGCTGGCGGTAGTACTGGCTGAGGCTACCGAAATACTCCCACTCGGCATCCCCGGCGCGGCGCTCGGCGGCACGCAGTGGCTCGCGCGGCGCGTCGGTGGCGGTTTCCAGTCCGGCGACGCGCTGGCGCACCCGGTCGCTGGCCTCGCCTTCGGGGTAGCGGGCGAGATACTGCCGGTACACCGCGTTGGCCTGCGCCAGCTGGCCGTTGCGCTCGCGGGCCACGCCGAGCAATTCCAGCGCCTCGCGGCTGTGGCCATGCTCGGCATCCTCGGTGAGCGCGGTGAGAAAGCGAATCGCGCGGCGGTGATCGCCGGCGGTCATCGACTCGCGCGCGCGCGCCAGCAGCTCGCTCTGGCGCGCGGTGGCCGCTGGCAAGGCGGCATCGGCGACCGTCGCGGTGACCGTCAGCGGGGCGCCATCGGCACCCAGCGCAGCGCCGGCGGAGGCACTGCGCTCGGAGCTGCGCACGCGATCGATCCAGACCTCGGGGAAGCGTTCGCGCAGCTCGTCGGCCACCCGCCGCGCCTGTTCGATGTCGTCGAAGAAACCCAGCCGCAGGCGGTGCATGCGGTTGCCGTCGATCAGCGCTTCGCTGGTGTACAGGCGATAGCCGTCGCGCTGCGGCAGCGGCGCGTACTCGGTGGCATCGATGGCATCGTCCGCGGAGAGCAGATTGACCACGTAGCGGCCCTGCGGAAACAGCAGCGCTGGCGCACCGGGCGTCGCGACCGCCGCCGGGGCGACGCGGATCACCTCGCGCGCAGCCGGCACCGCGGCCGCCGGCGCGCTGCCGGATCTGACCGCATCGGCCGCAGCCAGCACCGGCAGCACCAGGCGAAAGCCGCGGAAGTCCTTGTCGTCGAGCAACTGGTAGGCGCTCACCGGGCGAGCGAAGTGGAACACCAGCGTGGCCTGCTGGCCGCTGAGGTTGGCGGCGTTGTCATTGAAGTTGTCGATGCCCTCGTAAACCACCCGCTGCAGCGGCATTTCTTCGCTCGGCTCCCAGCTCAGCTCTTCGCGCTCGGCCAGCGCGGCGACATCCAGATCGGAGACGGCAACCGGCTGGATGATCACTTGCAGCAGGCGCTCGCTGTCATCCGAACTCAGCGACACGAAGCGCACCGGCAGGTTGAAGCGCAGATGGATACTGGCCTCGCCGGGGCTGTCATCCAGCTCCAGGCGGTCGAGCACGACGTTCTCCGCGGCACTGACGGTGCGCGCCGGCAGCAGCAGCGCGCTGGCCAGCGCGAGAATGGCGAGCAGCGCGGCCGGCCAGAGCCGAACCGTGGGCCAGACCGAACGACTGGCTGTGGAAATGGTTCTCATCACGTCACAGATCCCAGGTGTTGGTGTTATGGCAGAGGTCGCAGGAATCCGCCGTGGGGATATGGTCCGGCGTCTTGCCGGTCGCGATGACACCGTTGTGGCAGGTGATGCAGGTGCCGGGGGCGACGCGGCCGTGATCGAAGCGCGCACCACTCCAGGTATTGGTGCCGTGGCAGACATCACAGGATTGACTGGTCGGCAAATGGGTGGCCGGCTTACCACTGGCATTGCCACCGTTGTGGCAGGTGATGCAACTACCGGGCGCGACGCCGACGTGATCGAAGGTCGCCCCCGACCAGCTGGCGATGCTGTGGCAGGCGTCGCAGGACTGGCTGGTGACCAGATGATTGCCCGGCTTGCCGGTGGCGCGGCTGCCATCGTGGCAGGTGATGCAGGAACCCGGCACGACCGTGCGGTGATTGAAGCTGGAGAGACTCCAGGTCACGGTGCTGTGGCAGACGTCGCAGGACTCGTTGGTGACGACGTGGTTGGGCGACTTGCCGCCGGCGGTGGTGCCATTGTGGCAGCCCGCGCAGGTGCCCGGCGCGACCCCGGAGTGATCGAAACGCGCGCCGCTGAAGGTGCTGGTGCCGTGGCAGCTGTCGCACTGCGCATTGGTCGGCGGATGGTCGGCGGCCTTGCCGGTGGCAGTGCTGCCGTTGTGGCAGCTGGAGCAGGTGCCGAGCACGGCGCCGTGATCGACGCGACGCACGCCGGAAAAGCTCAGGGTCGAGTGGCACAGCTCGCAATCCTGCGTGGTCAACGGATGCTGCGCGCTCTTGCCGGCGGCGCTGCTGCCGTTGTGGCAGCTGGCGCAGCGCCCGGCGGTGCCGGAGTGGTCGAAAAACGCAGGCGTCCACGCGGCGTCGCGATGGCAGTCGCCGCACTGGTTGCTGGTGGCGATGTGTTCGGCGTCTTTGCCGCCACTCAGCGTGCCATTGTGGCAGGCGCCGCAGCTGTCCGGTGTGCCGGCGAAAATGCCGTTGACGTGGCAGCTCTCGCAATCGGCGCGCTTGTGCGCGCCGGTCAGCGGAAAGCCGGTAGAAAAATGGTCGAAATCTTCGTCCTGCAAAGTGACCGCATCGATTTCATCGGCGGCCAGCGCGGAACCCGCGAACAGACAGAAAATCAGCGCCAGCATCCATAGCGGCCACCAATTGATCGGTTCGGCGCGGCGGCTGCACCGGGCAGCTGTCAGCCTCTCAATGGTCATCGTACTACCTTAATTTTTTCAAAAGATTCATTGACATGGCATCGATCGCAGCGCCGCCCGAAACGGCCGCGGTGGACATCGTCAGCCTGGTGACAGCGGTAGCATTCACCGCTGAGTTCGATCTCTTCCCCCGGCTCCAGCGCCCGCACGTGGCAGGCGTGGCAGTCGAGCCCGACGTGCCGACCGAGCAGCTCGAAATCGGTGTCGCGGTCGTGATCGAAGTGCCACAACAGCCAGTCATTGGGGTTGTGGCAGCGCGCGCAGTCTTCGCCGAGGCGCGCTTCGTGTATGTCATCGTCGGCGTGGCAGTCCTCGCAGCGGCTGTCCACATCACTGTAGCTGGCGCTGAGGTGGCAGGCCTCGCAGGGCGCCACCGCATGCTGACCGATCAGCGGAAAGCGGGTGATGTCGTGGTCGAAACGCACCTGTTCACCCCAACCCTCATCGCTGTGGCAGCTGGCGCAGTCCTCGCCCTGTGCGCCGCGGTGCACATCGTCGGCACGGTGGCAGGAGACGCAACTGGTGGACAGGTCCCCAGCGCTCTCCTGACCGCGGTGACAAGCGACGCATTGCAGATCTTCGTGTCTACCGCGGCGCGGGAAATCGGTGTCTCTTTCGTGATCGAAATCGACATTTACCCAGCCTTTTTCGGAGTGGCAGTCGGCGCATTTCTCGCCGTTGCGACCGCGGTGCACATCGTCTTCGCGGTGGCAGTCGATGCACTGCTCACCGAGGTCATCGTCGTACAGATGGCCAGTGTGGCAGCTGTCGCACTCGACCCGATCGTGGCGGCCGCGCAGCGGCCAGTCGGTGTCGCTGTCGTGGTCGAACTCGGTCTCGTCCCAGGCTTCGACCAGGTGACAGGTTTCGCACTCGGCGCCGTAGCGGCCACCGTGGACATCGTTGATGCGATGGCAATCGACGCACTCGGTGGGCGTGTCTTCGTAGCGCTGCTCGGCGTGGCAGAGCTCACAGGTGACATCGGCGTGCGCGCCCTCCAGCGGCCAGTCGGTGTCCAGATCGTGATCGAATTCAGCGCGCTCCCAGCCTTCGGGCTTGTGGCAGTCGCCGCAGGCCTCGCCCAGCTCGCCGGCGTGTACGTCGTCACTTTCGTGGCAGCTGTGGCAGGTATCCGGCGCCTCGTGCCACTTTTCATTCGGCCGGTGGCAGCTGCTGCAGGCGGCCAGCGCGTGGCGGCCCTCCAGTTCAAAATCGCTGTAGCGGTGGTCGAAGGTCTCCGGGTCAAAGGTCACCAGCGCCGCATCGCGACCGAGGTGATCGGCGTGGCAGAGCCTGCAGGGCGCCTTCGATGCCTGCGGATCGCGGCCGTGCAGGCCGGTGCCGTCGCGCAGATCGATCGCGATGTTCTCGTGATCGTGACAGCTCACGCACAGCTCTTTCTGGTCTTCTCTCTCCAGATCGCGGTAGTGGCACTGCCCGCAATCGTCCTCGAACTCGGCGTGATCGCTGGCCAGCGGCCCGGGCATCAGCATCCTGTCGAAGGTGTTGTCGGCGCGCAGCGCACCGCCGGGCACCAGCAAAGCCAGACAAATACCGACGAGCAGGACGGCGGCGGCGAGCAGCGAACGCCAGCCGCGATGGCGCAGGTGCGCCGGCATATCAGTAAACGTGGACCGCGTAGACGTGCACCCAGCCGGTGACCACCAGCATGATGAACAGCGGCAGATGCAGCAGGTGCCAGAGCGCGAACAGGCGCTCGAAGAAACGCAGATCCGCGGCCATGCGCACGGCGATCAGGTGCGAGGCAAGCGAGCGCCGCGCCAGGCGCCGCATGCGCCGGCGCTGATCGCGATCCCAGCCATTGCGCGGCGCACTGCTGCCGACCGCCTGCAGCAGCTGCCGGCGCAGGCCACGGTACACCGAGGGCGCACCGACACTCAGCCACAGACTTTGCGCGAAGCTGTGCAGCAGACCGCGCCCCGGAGCCAGTGCGGCAGCCTCGTAACGCGCCAGACGAGCAGCTACCTGGGGAGCCTCTTCAAGCAGCGCGCCGAGACGCTCGCGGGTCCGATCGGACTCCATGCGCAGCTCCTCAAGCGTCATCCGACGGCCGTCCAGACGGCGGTGCACGCGGCCGTAGAGATAACGACCCACCAGCCCGGATCCGGCCACCAGCAGCATGCTGACCAGCGCCACGGTGCTATTCATCGAGCCGGTGCCGAAGTTGCTGTGAAACAGCACCAGCACCGGGCCGACGATGCCGAAAACCATGTGCACGCGAAACCAGATCGGCACGCTGCCGAGGCGGCGCATCGGCGCCCAGCGCTTGCGCAGCGGGTACAGCAGCAGCGCCAGCATCAGGCTGCCGCCGATGATCCCAAGCCAGTAACCAACGCCCTCCTCGGCGGTGATCAGCCCTTCCTCGCGCAGCTGCCAGCCGGCGTACAGGGCGATCAGCACCACAATCGTGAACAACCAGGTCAGGATTCGCCACAGCGTCGCGCGCAGCCGAGCGCCATCCAGCCACCGCTCTTGCCGACCTGTCATGCGCGGTTCCTGCATCGCTTCACTGACCATTGCCTTACCTCCTCGCTAGGCTGGATCGAAATTTCACTGCCGACCGGTGCGCCATCAACCGACATCGTCAGGCGCGAAACATTAGCCAAGCAGGCCCCGGAAAAACGTGACCCTATCCCTCTTCTTAGATTGGCCAGACCAAGCCGTGCAATACCAAGTGGTAAGGGCTGAGCGGCGGAATTTCGGCACCCTTTCACCTACACACGACTCTCATCTGCACAGGATTCGACAAACGAGTGAACGACATCCCAATGGACGCGACACAATTGATGAGCGCAGTGCCCCCCGCAGCCTGGTTTTACGCCACACCAATGCTGCTCATCTGGGCTGTTTACGCGCTGAGAAAGTGGTACAAACACGCGCGCAATCGCGCGGTCTATGCGGAGAACGCCGAGGCCGGCCTGACCGAGCCGCCATCGCTGCATCCGCTGATTGATCCGGCCAAGTGCCTGGGCTGTGGCAGCTGCGTCACCGCCTGCCCGGAGGAAGCCCACCACCAGGTGCTCGGGCTGGTCGACGGCAAGGCGCGGCTGATCGAGCCGAGCAACTGCATCGGCCACGGTGCCTGCGCCACCGCCTGCCCGTTCGACGCCATCACACTGGTTTTCGGCAGCGAGCGACGCGGCGTCGACATCCCGGTGCTGGATCACTTCCAGACCAATGTTCCCGGCGTGTTCATCGCCGGTGAACTGGGCGGCATGGGGCTGATCCGCAACGCCATTGAGCAGGGTGCCCAGGCGATCGAGCGGATCGCCGCGCTGGATGGCATCGGCGACCCGCAGCAGCAGCTGGATCTGGTCATCATCGGCGCCGGCCCCGCCGGCTTCGCCGCCGCGCTGGCCGCGCAACAGGCCGGCCTGCGCAGCGTCACCCTGGAGCAGGAATCCCTCGGCGGCGCGGTCTTCCAGTACCCGCGCGGCAAGCTGGTGATGACCGCACCGGTGCAGCTGCCGGGCTTCGGCAAGGTGCAGTTTCGCGAGACCAGCAAAGAGGAGCTGCTGGAGTTCTGGCAGGGCATCGAGGCCGACAGCGGCGTGAAAATCAACTACTGCGAGCGCGTCGAAGCGGTGCTGCCGCAGGCCGATGGCAGCGTCGAAGTGCGCAGCAACAAAGCCCGCTACCACAGCCGTGCGGTACTGCTGGCCATCGGCCGGCGCGGCACCCCGCGCAAGCTCGGCGTGCGCGGCGAAGAGCTGCCCAAGGTGGTCTACCGGCTGGTCGACGCCGAGCAGTATCGCGGCAAGCGGGTGCTGGTGGTCGGTGGCGGCGACTCGGCACTCGAAGCCGCGGCGAGCATCGCCGAGCAGCCCGACAGCCGGGTCATTTTGAGCTATCGCGGCGAGGCCTTCAGCCGCGCGAAAAAGAAGAATCGACTGCGCGTCCAGGCGGCCGCCGAAAGTGGTGAGCTGGACCTGCTGATGTCTTCGCAAGTGCGCGAAATCCGCAGCGACAGCGTCTACATCGACACCGACCAAGGGCTGCGCAAAGCACGCAACGATGCGGTGATCGTCTGCGCCGGCGGCGTCATGCCCGATGGCTTCCTGCGCGAGATCGGCATCCAGGTGGAGACCAAACATGGCAGCCGTTGAGTCCCCCCGGCGCGCCGCGGCCGCGCTGCTGCTGGCCGCGCTGCTACTGGCACCGCCGGGCGGCCTCGCCGCGGATGCCGATGCGCTGGTCAAAGAGGCCCGCAGCGCGGTGCGCATGCGCGACTTCGAACGCGCCGCCGAGCTCTACCGGGAGGCCGCCGAAAGCGGCGACGCACAGGCGCAGTACCAGCTCGGCAGCCTCTACCGCTCCGGTCGCGGCGTGCCCAAAGATCACGCCAGCGCGGTGCACTGGCTGCAACTGGCGGCCAGACAGGGGCACGCCGAAGCCCAGTACAACCTCGGCAACATGTACGCCCAGGGCTGGGGGGTGGAGACCGACTACGCCGCCGCCAGCCACTGGTACGCCAGCGCCAGCGCCCAGGGTCACCGCAAGGCCGAACGCAAGCTGGCCCAGCTCGATCAGGCGCCGAGCGCCGCGGCTGGCGACCTCGGCACCCGGCTGCGCAATGCCGCGCACGGCGGCCGGCCCGCCGAAGTCGAGCGCCTGTTGCAAGCCGGCGCGCCGGTGACAGCGCTCGACGAACACGGTCGCAGCGCGCTGCTGGAGGCCGCCGGCCTCGGTCACGCCGAAGTCATCCGCCTGCTGACCGCCGCCGGCGCCGATGTCGAGCACGCCGACGCACGCGGCGAAACGCCGCTGCAGGCCGCCGCCAGCGGCGGCCACGCGCAGGCGATCAGCGCGCTGCTGGCGGCCGGTGCGGCCGTCGATCGCGCCGACGGCGCCGGCAACAGCGCGCTGCTGCTGGCCACCGCTCGCGGCCACCGCGACAGCGTCCGCGCACTACTCAAGGGCGGCGCCAATCCCAATCACCACAACAAGATCGGCGACGGCGCGCTGGAACTCGCCGAGCGCCGCGAGCAGGAAAAACTGGTGGCGATGCTGAGCCGCGCCGGCGCGCGACCCTCGCCGCGCGCCCTGCAGGCGCAGGCCGAGCCCAGCGCCGACGACCCGGCGCTGCTCGAAGACGGCGATGCCGGCTACGCCGACTGGCCGCCGCTGAACGTCGCCACCTGGCGCGGCAAAACGGCGCTGGTCGACAGCCTGCTGGCGCAGGCCAAAGAGCGGGGCGACACCGCCGCCGTGCTGCGCGCCACTGATCCGGAGGGCTACAGCGCACTGGGCCGCGCCGCGCGGCGCGGCGATGTGGCGCTGATCGAGCGCCTGCTGGCTGCCGGTGCGGCGGTCGACGGCGCCGCCAGGGCCGGCGCACGGCCGTTGCTGGCCGCGGCCAGCGGCGGCCACGACGACGCCATCACCGCGCTGCTGGCGGCCGGCGCCGACGCCGCCGCCAGCGACGACATCGGCCGCACTGCGCTGCTGCTGGCCAGCGAACGCGGCGACAGCCGCTCGGTGCAGGCGCTGCTCAACGCCAGCAATTCGCCGCTGTCACAGGCCGATCGCGAGGGCCGCACGCCGCTGCACGTGGCGCTCAAGGGCGGTCACGAGCACATCGCCCGGCGCCTGATCGCGACCGGTGCAGAGGTCGATACGCTGGACAGGGAAGGCCGCTCGCCGCTGTGGCTGGCGGTGCACGACAATCGCCGCGGGCTGGTCAACGAGCTGATCAAACGCGGCGCCAGCCTGCGCCGCCGCGATGCCGTCGGGCGCACGCCGCTGGCGCTGGCCGCCGAGCGCGGTCACGCCGGGCCGCTGGCCGCGCTGCTGACCGCCGGCGCCGCGGTTGACGCCACGACTCGCGCCGGCAATACGCCGATGATGCTCGCCGCCGGGCAAAATCGTGCCCGCCTGGTGGAGGTGCTGCTGACTGCCGGCGCCGACATCGACGCGCGCAACCACGTCGGTGCCACCGCGCTGATGCTGGCGGCGCAGGCCGGCGCTGCACAGGCCGTCGAGCGGCTGCTGGAGCGCGGTGCCGACGCCAGCCTGCGCGACCCGCAGCGCCAGCGCGCGGAGGATTTCGCCGAGCGCGCCGGCCACCAGCAACTGGCCAGAGCGCTGCGCGAGCGCGCCGCCGGCCACAGCGATTGGGAAAAAGTACTGCGCAAGCTGCTGGAATAAGCGCCGGCGGCGACGCGACCACTGACCCGCCCGCCACCTGTGGCGGGCGGGTCAGTCCGTCAATCCCCCGGCTGCGGGAGGTGGCCGCGCAGACCGAGCGGGTCGTCCGGGTCGATGCCATCCATGAACGGCAGGCGCCGGTCGCGATGGGTGAGCTGGTAGACCAGCCCCAGCCAGTTGCCGAACACGGTGCGCCCGGAATCGCCCCAGGTGTTGTCGGCGCAGCGCAGCAGTGACTGCTCGGGGAATTCGTCGAGCAGTTGCGGCTGGCGGCGGCGCTCGGCGCGCTCGCGAAAATCGGCGATCAGCGGTTTGGCCGCGTTGCTGAAGTAGTTGGCCGGCTGCGGCGGAAAGTCATCCAGCTCGCCGGACAGATAGCGCGAGACCTCGCGCTTGTACTCCTTCAGCAGGCTGTTGCGGTCGTATTCCGGGTGCCCCTGGAAGTAGACGAAGCGCAGCAGATCCGGGCTCACCGCGAGGTGCACGCCGACCTCGGCGCTGGCCGCCAGCACATCCATGCCGACCGCCTCCATCTGCTCGCGCTCGATGGCGTTCCAGCGCGAATGGGGCACGTCGAAGCGCGTGTTGAGGCAGGCCACCAGCGGGTGGCTGCGATCGGCGACGCGGTGCGAAAACACCCCCCAGCGCTTGCTCGGCTGCGGCACCCGCTGCAGGCCGTGAAAGTGCAGCAGGGTGGCGTGGGTGGCGAGGCAGGCGCACAGGGTCGAGGTGACGTGCTCGCGCGCCCAGTCGAGCACCTCGGTCAGCGGCTGCCAGAAATCCTCGGCGGTGATATCCGCGCTGCGCGGGTTGGCGCCGGTGATGATCAGCCCATCGAGGCCCTGCTCGCGGATCTGCTCGAAGCTCTCGTAGTGGGCGGCGATATGCGCCCGCGCCGCCTCGCCGCGCGCCTGCTGCGGCAGGGCGAAGGGGTGCACGTAGAGCTGGGTGATGCGATTGCTGGAGCCGAGCAGGCGCATGAACTGGCGCTCGGTGGGCGCCAGCGCGGCATCCGGCATCATGTTCAGCAGGCCGAAGTGCAGATCGCGGATGTCCTGGTGGCGGGCGCGTTCGAGACTGAGCACCTCCTGCCCCTCGGCGGCCAGCCGGGCGAAGGTGGGCAGTGTGGAGTGGGCGACCAGCGGCATCTCAGCGCCGCTCCCCGGCGCGCGACCGCGGCGCCGCCTGCAGCGCGGCGCAGATCAGCTCGATGAAATCCTCCTCGCCCTCGACTCGCGCCAGCTGGCGGGCGTCGATGCTCACCCCCCAGCGATCGGCGATGCGCTGATAGCGCGGCAGGCGGTGCGCCACCAGCCGCGGGAACACCCAGCGCACGAACTCGGGCGGGTCGATCTGCGCGGCGCTGTCGAGGCCGCGCTCGGCGAGAAAGTCGGCGAGGCTGTGGTCGAGGAATTGCGGCTGGTAGTAGAGCGGCTTGGGGTGGCTCTGCGCGCGCGCCAGCAGCGCTTCGACCATCTCATCCGGGGCGCGCAGGTAGACGATCAGGGTGTCCTCGGCGAGCTGCTCGAACAGCGCCTCGTCGTCCAGCTCGCAGAGCGAGCCGCCGGCGTCGTTGAGGAAATGCCGGTAGGCGTAGATGTCCTCGGCCTTGTGGATGAATTCGCGCACGTCGTACATGGCGTTGATTTCGGCGCGCAGGTGCAGCGCCTGGCGGCGCTTGAATTCGCCGACCGACAGGCCGCCGGCCTCCGGCTTGCCGAGCATGCCGAGAAAATCGGACATCGGCGCGAGGTTGTCGACGGTGATGTTGTGGTGGATGTAGATCGAGTCGGTGCGCAGCAGCTCGGCCAGCGCCGGCACGCGCATGGCCTGCTTTTTCAGGCCGTCGTTGATCGCCTCGCTGAGGTAGCGGGTGCCGATGCGATAGTCGCCGGAATAGTGAAACCAGCGCTCGCGCGGCAGCCCCGCCGCCAGCGTGGTCTTGCCCACGCCGGACATGCCCAGCAGGGTGATGCGCTTGTGTGCCCAGCCGCGAAATTCGGCGGCGCTGATGCGATTGGGCGGCTTGCCTGCCATCTGTATTTCGTCGCGGTGGAGGTGGGTGTGGCAGCCCGCGGGCGCCGGCCGGGGCAGCACGTTAGCCCGCCGCCGGCGCCGCTGCAAGCGGGCGCTCAGTGCTGATCGTCGTGGTCGTCGTGGTCGTGCCCGCCACGCTCATGGCGATCATCGCGGCTGGAGTTGCCCTCGCGACGCTGCTGGAAACGCGGGTTCGGCCAGGGCGATTGCAGACCGTCGATGTGCTCGTGCAGCGCCGGATCGATGGAGCTCCACATGGGGTCGAGAATCAGATCGATGCCCTCGCGGCGCGCCAGTTTGGCGGCGGGGATGAAGTCGCGGTCACCGGCGACCAGCACGATCTGATCGGCGAGGCGCTTGAAGGCCAGCGCGGCGATGTCCAGGCCGATGCGCATCTCCAGCCCCTTCTGGCGCAGATCCAGACGCACGTCGTCGGCCTCCATGTCGGCCACCGGCAGACGGCCGTCGATGACGTCCTGGGTCAACTCGGGGCGGATGATCCAGTCGTAGCTGCCGCCCATGTGGCCGAAGCGCAGCGCCACCTTGCGCAGGGTCTTCAGCTTGTCGTGCAGGGCGCGGCGAAAAACCGCCTCATCGGTATCGGCAAAATCGACGATCTCGCCGGTAACCGGGTTTTCGAAGCGCCCGTGGATCGGCGGGCAGTCGTAGAAATGGATGCGGTACAGCTCGCGCAGCTGGCGCCCGTTGCGATCGCAGAGGTGCTTGATGAGCATCTGGTGCATGTTGCGCGCCACCTGCTCGGGGCGGCGATCTTCGGGATCGCGATAGATGGCGCGATAGCGCTTGATGAAAAAGCCACCGTCCACAAGGATGGCTGTTGCCATGTCGTCTCTCCGGGAATAAAGGGGATGTAAATAGAAAAGGCGCTGCGGGCGATATTCCGCAGCACCAGCCGACGGATGATAAGCGCTGCGCCGGCGCGACAAAAGCTGCCGTTCGCCGGGCGGCGCAGATCGCCCCCCGGCGGCCACGCCACGCACGCCCGCCTAGAGGGAATCCCGCAGGAGGTGATCGCGCAGCGCCGCGATGTCGAGCAGCACGATCTGGCTGTCGTGAACCTCGATCAGGCCGCGCTGCGCCAGCCGGCCGAGAATCCGCGACAGGGTCTCCGGCTTGATCGACAGTCGCGAGGCGATGACGTGCTTGGGCATGCCCAGACGCAGCTCGCTGCGCTGTTCGCCGCTCGGCGCCTGGTCGAGCAGGTAGGCCACCAGCCGGTAGGTGGCGCTGTGCAGTGTCATGCGGTCGATCTCTTCGAGCTGGAAGTGCAACTGCCGACTCATCCGCCCGAGTAGCGAGAAACAGCCCTCCGTGGAGTCGCGCAGGCAGTCGAGGTAGCCCGCCGCGGCAAAGCCCAGCAGCTCGCAGGCGCCCACCGCCTGGGCGTTGACCGGGAAGCCGACGTCGCCGAGAAACATCGCCGCCTCGGCGAAGGTCCGCCCCGGCGAAATGATGTCGATGACCTTCTCGTTGCCCTCGGCCGAGAGCCGCGTCAGCTTGATCCGCCCGGCGCTGAGGTAGAAGAACTCGCGCACCGGGTCACCGTGGGCGAAGAGTCGCTGGCCGTCGCCGAGGCGGATCTCGCGGGCACCGGCGCAAAGGCGCTCGAAGTCGCCGTCAGCGAGCCCCTCAAAAAGCATGCTGTCGCGCACGCGGGCGCGGAAATCGCGGTTGCCGAGCATCGCCGTGCTCCTCACTGGTGTGCGGCCATCATAGGAAGCGGCGCGGATGGCGTCCACGCGCGCGGCGAATCGGGCGCGGCGAGTCGGGCGCGGATGGCGGTTTGATCGATGTCAAGGCCGCGCCGCCAGAGCGCCGCGCAAGATTGTGATGAAACCCACAATCAAGCGCCCACAGGCGCTGGAGGAGATCGTCGTGAAACGCTGCTACGCCACCCTGGCAAAGGGCTTGTTGAGCGCAGCCATCGCAGTCGCACTGGCCGGAACCGGCGCGGCGGCGGAGGAGGCCGCGCACCCCGATTCGGAAGCCGAAATAAGCTACGAGGGCGCCCCCTCGGGCATCGACCCGTCCACCACCCGCGACATGGTCAGCACCGAAGGCCCGCCGATGAGCAAGGCCGAGTTCGAGCAGTCGAAGACCATCTTCTTCGAGCGCTGCGCCGGCTGCCACGGCGTGCTGCGCAAGGGCGCCACCGGCAAGCCGTTGACCGCCGAGCTGATGCGCGAAAAGGGCATGCCCTACATCAAGGCCTTCATCACCTACGGCTCGCCCGCCGGCATGCCCAACTGGGGCAGCTCCGGAGAGATGACCGAGGCTGAGGTCGACATGATGGCGCGCTACCTGCAGCACGAGCCGCCACTGCCGCCCGAATGGGGCATGGCCGAGATGCGGGGCACCTGGGAGGTGGTGGTGCCGCCGGAGGATCGCCCGACCAAAAAGATGAACGACGTCAACATCGAGAACATCTTCTCGGTGACCCTGCGCGACGCCGGCCAGGTGGCGCTGATCGATGGCGACACCAAGGAGATCGTCAACATCGTCGAGACCGGCTACGCAGTGCACATCTCGCGCCTGTCGGCCTCCGGTCGCTACCTGTTCGTGATCGGCCGCGACGCGCTGGTCAACCAGATCGACCTGTGGATGGAAAAGCCGGACACGGTGGCCAAGATCAAGGTCGGCCTGGAAGCGCGCTCGGTGGAAACCTCCAAGTTCAAGGGCTTCGAGGACAAGTACGCCATCGCCGGTTCCTACTGGCCGCCGCAGTACGTGATCATGGACGGCGACACCCTGGAGCCGCTGCAGATCGTCTCCACCCGCGGGATGACCGTCGACACCCAGGAATACCACCCGGAGCCGCGCGTGGCGGCGATCGTCGCCAGCCACGAGCACCCGGAGTTCATCGTCAACGTCAAGGAGACCGGCAAGATCCTGCTGGTCAACTACGAGGACATCGACAACCTCAAGGTGACCACCATCCCGGCCGCGCGCTTCTTGCATGACGGCGGCTGGGATTCGACCCAGCGCTACTTCCTCACCGCCGCCAACAAGTCGGACAAGATCGCCGTGATCGACGCCCGCGATCAGGAGCTGGAAGCGCTGATCGACGTCGACAAGATCCCCCATCCGGGACGCGGCGCCAACCTGATCGATCCCGAGCACGGCCCGGTGTGGGTGACCTCGGCGCTCGGCAACGAAAAGGTCACCGCGATCGGCACCGATCCGGAAGGCCACCCGGACAATGCCTGGAAGGTGGTGCGCGTACTCAAGGGCCAGGGCGGCGGCTCGCTGTTCGTCAAGTCGCACCCCAACTCGCAGAACCTCTGGGTGGACACGCCGCTGAACCCGGTCGAGGCGATCAGCCAGTCGGTTGCCGTCTTCGACGTCGGCAATCTCGACGGCGGCTACGAGGTGCTGCCGATCGCCGAGTGGGCCAAGCTGGGCGAAGGCCCCAAGCGCGTCGTCCAGCCGGAGTACAACAAGGCCGGTGACGAGGTCTGGTTCTCGGTGTGGAACGGCAAGACCCAGCGCTCCGCGCTGGTGGTGGTCGACGACAAGACCCGCAAGCTGAAGAAGGTCATCGATGACCAGCGCCTGGTGACCCCGACCGGCAAATTCAACGTCTACAACACGGTGCACGACGTCTACTGACCCGCGCCACAGCACGGCGGCGGCGGCCCGTGGCG